>JAEEGL011144191.1_pt1 | contig 10915 bp, 8 predicted proteins | sample 9134231 | NCBI WGS metagenome assembly JAEEGL01 (sample SAMN16246548, study PRJNA631951) | gut metagenome | biome: gut microbiome; feature: rumen; material: fiber-attached | host: Bos | place: Iran: Karaj | collected 2018-10
CAGGAACCGGAGGGTTCCTGACGGGCTTACCTGCGCTGCATGGCAGCGAAGCATTCGCTGCAATACACGGGCCGGTCTTCCCTGGGCTGGAAGGGCACCTGGGTGGGCTTGCCGCCGTTGGCGCAGATGGCGTCGTGCATTTCGCGGGGAGCGCCGCTGTTGCGGGCCGCCTTGTGGGCCTGGCGGCACTCACGGCAGCGGGTGGGTTCGTTCTGGAAACCCTTTTCAGCGTAGAATTCCTGTTCGCCTGCGGTAAACACGAATTCCTTGCCGCAGTCACGGCACACCAGCGTTTTGTCCTGATACATTGTTCTTGTGACCCCCTGATGAAGTAGTGGATTTGATTGGCCGCGGCTGACCTGGTTTTTGCCCCCACACTCGCCGGCTGGAACCTTGCTCTGCGCTCCTGCGCCCTCACGCCGTTCTCTCGCGCTGTAACAGCGCGGCCGGGCTTACTTCTAGACCGCACCATGCTCACCGGAATTTTTTTCGGCTTACGTGGACCGTTTTGCCTGCGACTGGCATCGGCTTGCAACCACAGACCCGATTCAGCCAACCGGGAATCATTATAGCCTCTTTTTGTCATAAACGCAAGCATCTTTCGCAAATTTTATGAAATTTCCTGCAAAAAAAACAAGATAATCGCATTATATGTTTATTTTGCCTGAACCAATGCTTGGAAAGCGGCATTCTGGCCCGCCTCGGCGCAGGCCCGAATATCCTTGCCCGCCAGCATCGCCATGGTCAGCCCCGCGCAAAGAGCGTCGCCCGCGCCGGTGGCGGGAACAGTGGGCAGGGGCCGGGCTGGCTGATAGCCAGAGCACCCTTTTTCCGCGTAATAGATCCCTTCCGCGCCCAATGATACGAACACACGTTTGACTCCGGCAGATAAAAGCGCCGCCGCGGCTTTTTCCACGTTTTTTTCGCCCGTAAGGGCCTCCGCTTCCATCCGGTTGGGCTTGATGGCGGCAAGATAGGGAAGAATCCCCCGGGCGCGGCTTGCTTTCGCGCAGCTGACGGGGTCCAGGATCAGAGGGACCGCGGCGCGGCGCGCAATATAAGAAAGCGTTTCAACGGAAAGATTGGCGTCCAGCACGCAGGCGCTGCCGGAATTCAGCGCGTTCATCCTGCTTTCCATGGCCTTGGGAGTCAGCTGTTCCATGGCGGACATATCGTTGACCGCCAGCGCCATATCGCCCTGATCGTCATGAATGCAAAGATAGCATGGAGCGGGGCGGTCGGTGGGTACGGAAAGGGACAGGTCGATAGCGGTGGAGCGGCACATGCGCTCCAGCATCCGCGCCCGTTCGTCACAGCCCAGGGCGGTGATCAGACGCACCTGCGCGCCGGCTTCCGCAAGCCTTGCGGCGATATTGCGCCCCACGCCGCCGGGACGAAGGACCACGCGGCCCGGCGTGGAATCCCGTGCCCGAAGAGGCCCGTCCGGTATGCCCAGCAGATCCAGATTCATACCGCCCACCACCGTAACCAGGGGGCGGGGCAGCCCTTGCCTGCCCGCCGCTTCCGATGAAGGAAAGCCCTTATTCATCGCTCTGCTCCAGCAGGTCCGCCGCTTCGCTGAGCTTTTTGATGGCTTCATCCATCCTGCGGATGTCCGCGGCGGTTTCCGCGTTTTCCTTTTCATCCAGCAATTCCTGGGCTTCGTCCCGGATATCCTCCAAATCGGCCATCAGGTCGCCGAGCCCCTCGGCAATATCCGCCATATCGGCCCGGTAGCCGGTGGGAATGGTGATTTTCATGCGCGTTTCCCTCCTATCCTTATGATGCTTTATTATACGGCAGCCCCGGCGTGAATTCAAGGCGAAAATCCTTTTGTCACAGCCGCCGGGGAATCGTATTTTTAACGATTCAATCGCCTAAAGAACGCTTTATGTCATTTGCGAAGCAGTGGCCGCGGAGGCCCCGGTTCCGCAAGCGCCATGCTTCCGTTTTCGCGGTTTTTGGTATTTTCTTCAGCGCCGGAAGAAAAAGCGGCGCTGTTTCGTTGAATGGAAGAACAGAAGAACGGAAGCGGGCGCTAAGCCTGGGGAGGGGAAATACATTTGAAGCACGAATGGATGAAAAAGGCGGCGGTCATGATCCTGCTGATCGTTCTGCCCGTTCAGGCGCTGGCATACGGCAAGCTGCAAAAAGGGGCGGAAGGCGCGGAAGTTTTCACGATGCAGGCGGCGCTCCGGTCCCTTGGCTATTCCATTACGGTGGATGGCAAATACGGCCCCGCCACCGTTTCGACCGTGAAATCCTTCCAGCGGCAGCACGGCCTTCGGGCGGATGGCATCGCGGGGGACAAAACCCTGACCCTGCTCTATTCGCTGGCGCCCGGTTCCGCAAATTTCCCCACGGCGGCTCCGTCGCCCGTTTTTCCGACGCAGGTTCCGCAATACGACGGGGAAACAACGGCCACCGTCGCCACCACCGGCGGATCGCTGAATCTGCGGCAGAGCCCGAACTCCGCCGCGAAGGTCGTCACCACCATTCCCAACGGGGATCAGGTGATCGTGCTGGAGCGGGGCACCGGCTGGGCGGCTGTGGTGTATGAGGGTGTGTCCGGCTATGTGATGGTGCGGTACCTTTCTTTCGGCGGCCATACCGCCACCGCCGCGCCGACGGCCATTCCAACGGCTGAGCCGTGGGCGCCTGCTGTTCAGGCCCTGGTGGTTACATCCGGCGGTTCGCTGAACCTGCGGCAGGCAGCGGGGAGCGGGGCAAAGGTCATCGCGCAGATCCCCTATGGCGCGTGGGTCACGGTGAGCGCAAAAGGCGAAGACTGGTCCTTTGTTTCCTGGAACGGGCAAAACGGCTATGTCATGAGCCGGTATCTTTCCTTCGGCGCGGCCGTTCCCACGGCTGTTCCCACCGCTTTGCCCACGCCTTTGCCCACCTCCGTTCCCACGGCTCAGCCCTATATTCCCGGCGCTGAAACAGCCTATGTGAATACGACGGGCGGTTCCCTGAACCTGAGGGAATACGCCAGGAGCGGCGCAAAAGAGCTGCTGACCATTCCCAACGGAGCCGCCGTAACGGTTTTTGCCCGGGACAGCGTTTGGTGTTCCGTCAGCTTCCGGGGCACGGCAGGATATGTGATGACTTCCTTCCTTCGCTTTCCCGCCGATCCCGCGCCTGTTTATACGCCCGCTCCGACGCCTTCCCCCGTTCCGGAGACGCCGAACGTTTCCGTCGGCTCGGCGCTGATCACCACCTCCGGCGGCAGCGTGAATCTGCGCGCCCAGGCGTCCACCGGCGCAAAGGTGCTTTTGTCCGTTCCCAACGCATCCATCGTCACCCTCCACGCCAGGGGCCCTGAATGGAGCGCGGTGACCTATAAGGGCACGTTCGGCTACATCATGAGCAAGTATCTCACCTTCCTGGGTTCCGTGAGCGCGGAGAACGGAGACGCGGAAGAGGAGGACCCCTCCGTATTCAGGCGCGTACTGAAAAAGGGCATGACCGGGGAGGACGTGACCTGGGTGCAGAACCGGCTGGATGAACTGGGCTATTCCCTGGCCGTCACCCACCTGTATGACGACGCCACGTTCAGCGCGGTAAAATCCTTTCAGGCCCAGAACGGCCTGGACGCCGACGGCCTGGCGGGCGCACAGACCTTTGCGGTGCTGAAAAGCGAAAACGCGCGCCGGGCCGACGCCAAACCGCTGACCTACGCCACATTGCGGATCGATCAAAGCGGCGACGGGGTCAGGCAATTGCAAACCGATCTGAAAGCCCTGGGCTATCCCGTCACCGTAAACGGAAGCTATGACACGGACACCCATAACGCCGTCGTAGCCTTTCAGCAGCGGAACGGGCTGGTGATCAGCGGCATCGCCGACGCCCTGACCCGCCAAATCGTGCACAGCGGCCGGGGAAAGCCGTATTCCACGCCCGTTGCGGCGCTTCCGGCGGGCGAAGGCTGGATGGCAGGCCCGGCCGTCGGTCAATTGAAGCTGCTGCACTGGCAGAATGAAATCAAGCCGTATGTGAAGGCCGGACAAACCTTCACCGTGCTGGACCCCAACACCAGCCTGAGCTGGAAGCTGGTCTTTTATTCCCTGGGCCGCCACGCCGACAGCCAGCCCGCCTCCTGGCGCGATACCCAGATCATGAACCGCTCCTTCGGCGGCACATCCTGGACCATTCATCCGGTGTATGTGCTGCTCCCCACCGGTCAGTGGACGCTGGCCACCATGCACAACCGCCCCCATTTGTACGGCACCATCACGGATAACGGCTTCGGGGGCCATCTGTGCGTCCATTTCCTGCGGGATATGGCGGAGGCTCAGAAGAACGATCCCAACTACGGCGTGAACAACCAGGTGACGCTGCGGAACGCCTGGAAAGCCCTGACAGGGGAGACGGTGGAATAACGCGGCGATAAGAAGCGGAAATTGCCCGGAGCAGGGCGGTTTCCGCATTTTTCTGCGGGTTTATGAAATGTTTTCCCGGGGGATGCTTTCATTTTGTTCGTTTTTGTGCTATAATTGTCCGTGAAAGCGGCGCTTTATCTGCCGTGAAAAAACCACACCGTCACCGGATGAAGCGGGGGATGAACAGTGACACACGACGATATGACGCGCTTGCTGGAAGCGATCCAGTCCCTGAAAACGAAGGAAGAGCTGGAGCATTTTTTTGAGGATTTATGCACCATTCAGGAGATCAACAGCCTTGTGCAGCGCTTTGACGTGGCGCTGCAATTGGACCAGGGCCTTACCTACGCGCAGATTTCCAATATCACCCATGCCAGCACAGCCACCATCAGCCGCGTGAACCGCAGCCTGATTTATGGCGCGGAAGGCTATAAACTGGCCATCGGACGGATGCGCAGCGAAGAAAAAGAGGATATATGATGGACTTAACCGCTTTGAATCCCATGCAGAGAAAGGCAGCGGAAACGCTGGAAGGGCCCGTGCTGATCCTGGCCGGAGCCGGCAGCGGAAAAACCCGCACGCTGACCTTCCGCATCGCCAACCTGATCGACCATGGCGTGAAGCCATGGCATATTCTTGCGCTTACGTTTACCAACAAAGCGGCCCGCGAAATGCGCGAACGGGTGGAAAAGCTGGTGGGAGCCGACGCCCAGGATATGTGGATCGGCACCTTCCATTCCATTTGCGTGCGCATTCTGCGGCGTGATATCGAAAAACTGGGCTACCAGCGTTCTTTTACCATTTACGACGACGACGATCAGCTGCGGGTGATCAAGGACGGGATAAAGGCGCTGGGCCTGGATGAAAACCATATCGCGCCCAAGGAGGTCCGCGGCAAAATTTCCGATGCGAAGAATAAAATGCTCACCCCGGACGAATGGTTTCAGGATTCTGCAAGGGATTACCAGTGCCAGCAGTTCCATGATGTGTATTCCTACTATGAGGAACGGCTGCGCGCCGCCAACGCCCTGGATTTCGATGATCTGCTGCTGCGCACGCTGCAGCTGTTCGTGGATCATCCGCCGGTGCTGGATTATTACCGGCAGCGGTTCCAATATGTGCACGTGGATGAATATCAGGACACCAACGCCGCCCAGTACACCTTTGTGCGGCTGCTGACCCAGGAAAGCCGCAATCTGTGCGTGGTGGGGGACGATGATCAGTCCATCTACGGCTGGCGGGGGGCGGATATCCGCAACATCCTGGATTTTGAAGAGGATTTCCCGGATACCCGGGTCATCAAGCTGGAACAGAATTACCGCTCCACCTCCAATATCCTGGACGCCGCCAACCAGCTGATCGCCCATAACGCCGGGCGCAAAGAAAAAGCCCTGTGGACGGACGCCGGGGAGGGCGAAAAAATCCATCTGTACAGCGCCGGGGACGAGCGGGAGGAAGCCGCCTGGATCTGCGAGCGGGTGCGCAAGCTGCGCCGGATGAACGTGCCCTACGCCCAGATTGCCGTGCTTTACCGCATGCACGCCCAAAGCCGCGTGATCGAAGAAATGTTCACCCGGGCCGGCATCCCCTATAAGATTTTCGGCGGCACGCGGTTCTACGACCGGAAAGAGATTCGGGACGCGCTGGCTTATCTGCGCGTGATCGTCAATCCGGCGGACGATGTTTCCCTGACCCGGATCATCAACACGCCCAAGCGCTCCATCGGCGATTCCACCGTGGCCGTGCTGCAGGAGCGCGCCCGGCAGGAGGAACTGCCCCTGTATTCCGTGCTGAATGATCCGCCGGAAAGCCTTTCCTCCCGGCCCAGGAAATGCATCGGCGAATTCGCGCTGCTGCTGATGAGGCTCACCGCCATGAAGGATACCCTGCCCCTTTCCGAACTGGTGGAAACCATGCTCAGGGAAACGGGGCTGAAAGCGCAGTTTGAAATCGAGGGGAACGAAGAAGCCCAGACCCGGCTTGAAAACTTGGAGGAATTCGCAGGAGCGGCCAGGGAGTTTGAAAACCAGAGCGAGGAAAAGACCCTGGAAGCGTTTTTGGAAAACGTGGCGCTGGTCACGGATCTGGATCAGCAGGAGGACGCGCCCCAGTATGTGACGCTGATGACGCTGCACAGCGCCAAGGGGCTGGAGTACGACGCCGTGTTCATGGCGGGCATGGAAGAAGGCATTTTTCCCTCCATGCGCACGGCCATGGACGAAAAGCGGCTGGAGGAGGAACGCAGGCTGTGCTATGTCGGCATTACCCGCGCGCGGAAGCGGCTGTTCCTCTCCTTCGCCCGCAGGCGCACCATCTTCAATCAGATCACGCATAATCCGCCGTCTCCCTTCCTCAAGGAAATCCCCGAACGGCTGCTGATCGACGAATGGGCCGAGGCTTCCCGCAAAAACTTCGGCCTGGAGCAGCCCAGGCCTGCAGCCGCGTCCAAGCAAAGCAGGCCCCGGAATCTGAGCTTCGGCACCCCCGGCATGGCGGCGGGCGTTCGGGGCGCGCTGAATATACCCGGCGTACAGAAGGGCTTCGTGCCTTCCGTGGCGTCCGGTTTATCCGGCGGCGCCATGAACAAGCTGTTCAAGCCGGGCGATCACGTGCTGCACCGGAAGTTCGGCGAAGGAACGGTGCGTCAGGTGAAAGGCACGGGGGCTGACGCCCGCATTCTGATCGACTTTACCGCCTACGGCACGAAGGAGTTTTCCCTGTCCATCGCGCCGATTGTAAAAATTGAAGACTGAACGAAAGCGCAGGGGCCAGGAAATTTGGCCCCTGCTTCCGTTCAGCCATTTTTGATATGGAGGAATCGCCCATGGAACAATTCACCGATATGCGCTCCCTGGTGGATTACCTGAATAAAACCGCCCATGCTTACTATGTGCTGGATAATCCCATCATATCCGATAAAGAATGGGACGCTTTGTATAATCAGTTACTGGCCATGGAGAAGGAAACGGGCGTCGTGCTGCCCGATTCCCCCTCGGTCCGGGTGGGCGGCGAGCCGCTGGCCGCTTTCAGGCAGCATCGCCATCTTTCCCGACTGTGGAGCATGGATAAGGCCCAAAGCGAAGAAGAGCTGAACGCCTGGTTCGACCGGACGGAAAAGCTGTGGGCTCAGGACGGCACGCTGCCGCCGCTGACTTACGGCGTGGAATACAAATTCGACGGCCTTACCCTGAACCTGACCTACGATGGAGGCGTGCTGGCGGAGGCGGCCACCCGGGGCAACGGCGAAGTGGGGGAAGCCATCCTGCCCCAGGCCCGGACGGTGAAGGACGTGCCCCTGTCCATCCCGTGGAAAGGAAAAATCGAGGTACAGGGCGAGTGCATCATGCGTCTGAGCGCTTTGGAGGCCTATAACAGAACGGCGCAGGAACCGCTGAAAAACGCCCGCAACGCCGCGGCGGGAGCCTTGCGCAATCTGGATCCCGCCGTCACCGCCAGCCGCAATCTTTCCGCCTTTTTTTATCAGGTGGGCACCATCGAAAACCCGCCCTTCTCCGATCAGGTGGGCATGATCCGGTTTTTGAAGGATCAGGGGTTTCCCGTCAGCCCGTATTTTGAAGTGGCGGAAAGCCGGGAAAAGGCCGTTCAGCTGATAAAAAATATAGAGGAAAAGCGTCCTTCCCTGGATTTCCTCATCGACGGCGCCGTGGTCAAGGTGATGGATCAGCGCACCCGGCAGATGATGGGATACACCGATAAATTTCCGCGCTGGGCCGTGGCTTATAAATTCGCGGCGGAGGAAGCCACCACCACCCTGGAAAAAGTCACCTGGGAGCTGGGGCGCACGGGCAAGCTGACCCCCCTGGCCCACGTAGCCCCGGTGGATTTCGCTGGCGTTACCGTAAAAAAAGCCACCCTTAACAATATGGGGGATATTCAGCGCAAGGGCGTCGCATTGGGGTGCACCGTGTGGATACGCCGGTCCAACGACGTGATCCCCGAGATCATGGGCAAGGTGGATGACGGCGTGGAGGGCACGCCGATCGCTGCGCCGGAAAAATGCCCGGCCTGCGGCGGACCGCTCACCTGGCGGGGGGCGCATCTGTTCTGCCTGAACAGGGAAAGCTGCCGTCCCCAGGCTGTGGCGAGGCTGGCGCATTTCGCCTCCCGGGACGCGATGGACATTGCCGGTTTTTCCGAAAAGACCGCCGGTCTGCTGTATGACCGGCTGAACGTGCGGGACGCCGCGGATCTGTATCATCTGACGGCGGAGCAATTGCAGGCCCTGGATGGTTTTCAGGATAAACGGGCGCAGAACCTGATCGACGCCCTGGAAGCCAGCAAGCACTGCCCCCTTTCCCGTTTCCTGCTGGCCATCGGCATTCCCAATATCGGCCGCCGCACGGCCAGGGATCTTTCCGCCGCGTTCGGCACCCTGGAGGGAGTGCAAAACGCGGGGATGGACGCCCTGCTTGCCATCGACGAGGTAGGGGAAATCGTGGCCCAGAGCGTGATCGACTTCTTTTCTTTCCCGGAGAATAAGCGCATGATCCAGCGGCTGCTGGCGGCGGGCGTTTCGCCTCAGGCGGAGGCGAAAAAAGCGGGCGGCGCGCTGAACGGCCTTATTCTCGTGGTCACCGGCACCCTGCCCACCCTGTCCCGCCAGCAGGCCGAAGCGCTGATCCGGGATAACGGCGGCACGGCTTCCACGTCGGTCAGCCGGAAAACCAATTATGTGGTAGCGGGGGAAAACGCGGGCAGCAAGCTCACCAAAGCGCAAACGCTTGGCATTCCGGTGATTTCGGAAGAAGAGCTTATGGCCATGGTCCGGGGCGGCTGAAATGGTATTCCTATCAAAAAAGCTTGACAGGGCTTTATTTGCCTGTATAATTGATACAAGAAGGCTTGCGGAAAAACGATTCTTTCGGTCGATTTACGGACGAAAAAGCCTTTGCGGGGCGTGTTCCGGCAGTTGGGACCGTTCCATATGAAAGGGGAGAAGCGGGACTTGTTCAGAACGACCACATGCCGGATGGAACATTGGTGTGATAAGACCATGAGCGTCATGCGGGAGCAGCAGTTGGAGGCATGCCAGGACAGGCTTTACCGCTGCCCCGCCATCGGCATTTTTGACGAATTGTGCGAAGACGAGTTCCACAGCCTTTACGCTTTTTCATTTTACGCCAAAGAAAGCAGGCGCAAAGCGCCGAGCCAGCAGGAGCTGCGGGATAAGGTGCGCCAGAGTATTCCGCTGGAAGCCTGCTATCTTTCTCCCGGAGAGGATAATCTGATCAAGCGCATGCTCCAGGGGGAAGGGGAAGCCTATTTGGACGACTGGGATGAAATCAGCTCCGCCGAAGCGCTGATTTCCCGCCTGTGGTGCACGCTGCAGATCCTCGATGAGGATTATGCCCGGCTGGTGATCGCTCCCGAGCTGGTGGAGCCTATCACCAAAGCCATGATGAGCCAGCAGTACACGCGAATCAGGGAGCAGCTTTTTACCTTTGACGCCACGCTGCACAGCCTGCTGTATCTATCCGGCTTCCTGCACGCTTCCGTTCCCCTGACGCAGTTCCCGCTTCACAAGCATACGGAAACGGACGGCGCGGTTTCCCTGTTCATCGGCCGCTATCTGCGCGCCGCCTTCGATTATACGGAAACGCCGGAAGGAGAAATGCTGCTGCTGCATCCGGGCCTGGCCGATCCGGAGCATCTGCTTTCCAGTTTGGCGAAATTATCCCCCATCGAAATCCAGCTGACCCGGGAAATGATGTTAGGCGGCATGAATGGCATCCTGCCCGAGGAAGTGGCTTCCTGCGAAGCCATGCGGGGCGAACTGACCGGCGCCGTGCGGCCCGAGTACGACGAGGAGGAAGCGCTGGAGGACCTGCGCATGATGGCCAAGCAGGGGGCCAGCATCGACGAAATGCGGGAAGTGCTGGAATCCATGCTTTGCGTGCTGCCCACGCCCCGGATGCTGAACGCCCTGCGCCAGCTGCATTTGCAGACGGTGCGCTGGATGGGCATGGCCCCGGCGGTCGTCAACTGATGAACGTTTACGAAGCTGTCGTGCCCGCCTGCGCGGAGGGCATGCAGGCCGCCCGATATATTCAGCAGGCCATGCCATTGCTGCCCGCCCACGCGGTGCGGGACGCCTTTTCCCGCCGGGACGTGAAAATGGACGGCAAGCGCGTGGGAAGGGATGAAATCGTCCTTCCCGGCGCGCAGATCAAGCTGTTTTCCGGCTTTTCGGCGGAAATTCCCGTGGTTTACGAGGACGAAGCGATCCTTTTGCTCAATAAGCCCGCCGGGATCAACTGCGACGAGGATATTTGGGGCGGCATGACGGTGCTTTCCCTGATGACGCGGCGGGCCGGGGGAGACTATCAGCCCCGTTTATGCCACCGGTTGGACAATCCCACCAGCGGGCTGCTGCTGCTTTGCAAGGACGATGCAAGCGAAGCGCTGCTGCGGGATATGTTTGAAAAGCGGGAATTGACGAAGATTTATCAATGCCTGGTGAAGGGGGAGATGCGCCCCCGGGAAGCGACAAAGGAAGCGTATCTGGTAAAAAA
>JAEEGL011259919.1_pt1 | contig 10915 bp, 10 predicted proteins | sample 9134231 | NCBI WGS metagenome assembly JAEEGL01 (sample SAMN16246548, study PRJNA631951) | gut metagenome | biome: gut microbiome; feature: rumen; material: fiber-attached | host: Bos | place: Iran: Karaj | collected 2018-10
AGTAAGGCTTTGATCGCACCTTCAATAAGATAATCGGTCGTATCGGAATTCTTAACATCTGAGAAATATCTCTCAAGCAGATGAGATAAAACGTCCGCAATACCGACTGCCGTCTGATACCATGGAAGATTCACCGTATATGCCGGATCCATAATTGCAAACTGAGGGATTATCCTGTCATCCTCAAAGCCCAGCTTCCATTCACCGTTTGACAGTATTGCCGCATTGGAGGTCTCGGATCCCGAGGATGCCGTTGTCGCTATTACACCCACCGGAAGTACTTTCGCAGGTGATACTCCATCCTTAAAAAAGTCCCATACATCGCCCTCATATGGTATGCCGAGTGCTGTAGCCTTGGCTGTATCGATAGAGCTTCCGCCGCCTACGGCAAGAATGAAATCAACATTTTTCTCCTTTCCTTCCTTAACAAGCTCTCTTACAAGTTCGATATCGGGATTGGGCACAACATTTCCGTTTTCGCTAAAATCAATACCCAGCTCATCAACCGCATCCTGTATTATCTTATATATTCCCAGATCCTTTATAAAATCACCGCTGTATACAAGCAGAAGCGATCTGGTTCCATACTTCTTAAGCATATCCTTAAGCTTGTTGGCGCTTCCTTCACCGAATACTATCTTAGCCGGATTATAATATTCAAATCCAATCATTTTCTGTTTATCCTCCTTATTATCATCCTACGATTTTATAATCTACTAACATTTTTATAATCTTCTCCGTGATTTTCCTACTCTATGATTTATGATCTATTCCAGAGTTTATAGTCTTCTTATGACCTTCCTCCGATCGCATATGAGCTTTTTAACGGACTTATATGTCTTTTATGATATCTTAATGGTCTTTCCCTTTATGGACCTTATTAAACCTACTACGACCTTCTCAGACGCTTTGACAGCCCCACGCCGGCTTCCTGCACCAGCATGACCATGACAACAAGTAATGCAACCGTTACCCACAGCACTGTTTTCTCATATCTGTAATAACCGTACTGAAGAGCTATAGCACCCAGCCCACCGCCGCCGATCACACCGGCCATCGCGGAATACCCGAGCACTGTTGCTATGTTGATCGCCGCTCCAAGCATAAGCGAGGGTACCGCTTCCGGAATAATAAAGTGAAAGACTATGAAAACAGGACCTGCGCCCATCGACTGTGCCACTTCAATTATGCCCGGGGGAACCTCATTAAGCGATGACTCCACCATTCTTGCAACTATCGGTATTGCCCCTACCGTTAAGGGTACGATCGTTGCAGTTGTTCCTATGGATGACCCCACCAGAAATCTTGTAAACGGGATCAGAAGAACCAGCAGTATAAGAAACGGAAGGGATCGACAGACATTAACGATCACCCCTACCACTGCATTCACGATCCTGTTTTCAAAAAGATGACCTTTGGCACTCAGATACAGTATTACTCCCAAAGGAAGGCCTATAAGATAAGCGAACAGAGCACCAAAGAAGGTCATCTGTATAGTTTCGATTATTCCTTTTAAAATAGCTTCTTTTATATACGGATCCATTACGCACTCACCTCCAAGATACTAAGACCCTTTTCCCTGAAATAATCAAGCACGATATCCTGATCATTCTTGTCCTCTGGCAGTTCCACCACCATTTGTCCGTAGCCAATCCCACCAACGCTCCTTGTATTGGCGCTCAGGATATTAACCTTACGTCCCGTATCCTCTACAAGATTAGATATAAACGGTTCATTGGCCGATAATCCGTCGAATGCTATCCGTATGATCCTGCTTTCGGGGTCCGTTCCCTCAAAAGGATTGATCCTCCCCTCCTGATTATCGGGAAGTACCAGCCGTCTTCCCGCTGTAGATTTCGGATTGGTAAATATGTCCGATACATTACCTACTTCCGAAACCTTACCTTCATCTATTATCGCAACACGGTCACAGATTTTCTCAACGACGGACATCTCATGTGTAATGATAACTATCGTAAGCTTCCTTGTCCTGTTTATCTCCTTTAGCAGCTCAAGTATCTCTTCCGTGATCTTAGGATCGAGTGCGCTTGTTGCTTCATCACTGAGAAGAACCTTGGGATCTCCCGCAAGGGCACGCGCTATGGCTACTCTCTGCTTCTGACCTCCGGATAATCTGGCGGGATATGAATCCTTCTTATCTTCAAGTCCCACAACCTTAAGCATCTCCACTGCCTTTTTGATCCTGTCATTCCTGTTCATGCCGGCAATCCTTAGCGGAAGCATCACATTTTCCAATACAGTTTTCTGATTAAGAAGGTTGAAGCTTTGGAATATCATGGATATAGACTGTCTTATCTTTCGAAGATCTTTATTTTTCAGCTTTCCTATATCCTGCCCGAAGAAATTAACCTGTCCTTCATTTATATCCTCCAGCCGGTTAAGCGTCCGTACAAGAGTAGACTTTCCTGCTCCGCTCATACCGATTATCCCGAAAATCTCGCCTTCGTAAATATCCAGATCTACGTTCTTAAGTGCCGTGAATTCTTTTCCTTCGTTTCTGTAAATCTTGGTCACGTTTTTAAGTTCGTAGACCTTATTGTCTGATTGCATTTTATTTCCCCCTTATGATAAGCAATGCCGGACGGACTCGAACCGTCAACTTCGGTCTATGAAACCTATGCCATTCCGGCGGCCACGGCATCGATACTATACATGTTTAAGCACATATATATGGTACATCCTAAATCTGTCTTTGAAAAATATCAAAAAAGTATGGCAGGTTATAGGCATTTCCTATTCCTGCCATACCCGGGTTAATACTTATCCTTTATATCAGTTAAGAGGTACTACCGCTCCATCATATTTACCTTCGATGAATTCCTTAACTTCCTTCCCCTTAAGAGCCTCTACAAGTGCCTTAAGAGCCGGATCTTCAGCCTTATCGGGTGAAGTAGCGATGATATTGCCATATGTCTGTGCTGCCAGACCGTCATTGGCTTCAACAGCAAGTGCCTGACTTACATGAAGTCCGCCTTCAATTGCATAGTTACCGTTTATTACGGCTACATCAACATCCGGAAGTGCAGATGCCAGCTGTTCGGGTGCCAGCTCCTTGAACTCGATGTTCTTCGGATTATCCACTATATCACCGATTGTTGCTTCAATTCCGGCATCCTCCTTAAGAGTGATCAGTCCTTCCTGCGCAAGCAGCAGAAGTGCTCTGGCTTCGTTTGTTACATTATTGGGAACCGCTACAAGCGCGCCGTCCGGCAGATCCTTAAGATCCTTGGTTCTACCTGCATATACTCCGAAGGGTTCATAGTGGATGGCTCCTATTGATACAAGATCAGATCCATTCTCCTCATTGAACTGTTCAAGATAAGGAACATGCTGGAAATAATTCGCATCGAGACTTCCCTCTATAACTCCCGTATTGGGAGTGATCGAGTCCTCAAGCTTTACGATCTCAAGGGTAATGCCCTGCTCAGCCAGTATGGGCTTTACTACTTCAAGTATCTCCGAATGAGGAGTGATATTTGCCCCTACCTTTATGGTTTTTGAATCTTCCCTTGCACCCAGCACTGCGGTATCCTTTTCCTCCGAAGCCACATTGCTAACGGGTGCTTCATCTGTCGGTGCCTGGTTCTGTGCCACTCCCGCACATCCGGTTACTCCCAAGACTAAAGTTGCTGCGATTACTGTTGATAAAATTCTTTTTTTCATAATAATTCTCCTCCTTTTTTGGTGCTTTTTTTGTATAAAAAACAGAGGCTGCAAAATTACAGGCTAATGAAACCGTATTCTGCAGCCTCCGATTTACCGGTCAGCTACAGCTTTATTTAATATTCTCTCTCCATGTTGCGGGCTTGAATTCGTTTATTATGGGAAGCAGCCTCTGATCAACATCAATCTTAAGAACCGAGTTAAAGTTATTGGTTGCTATCATCTGTCCTGCGAATCCAACGATAACAACAATCTCAGCATCATTCCAAAACTTCCTTAACTTATCAAACAGCTCATCGGAAACTGCTGTGGGATTCTTTACAATCTGTCTTCCAAGCTCCGTAAGAACTTCTTCCTTCTCATCATACTGAAGGTTATGAGGATCAAGGCCGAGCCCCTTTACGTCACTTATGAAGAAAAGTGAGCATAACTGGCATGAATTGGTGGTCGATATAGCATGTGCATAAAGGATTGCATCCTTCTCACCGATAACCTCAACCAGACGTCCCCATGATGTGTACCATGCCATATAAGCATCATATGTTGCTGCATCATTCAGAAGGCCTCTCTTCATGTTGGTAACAGCATTCCTGCCTGCCAGCTCTTCGTATCGTTCCTTCTCTGCGCCTTGTGTTTCTTCAAGTTCCAGTAATTTTATCCTTGCCATTTTTCTATCTCCTTTTTTATATTTATTCTTTGGTTTTCTTATCAGTAGCTTTCTTTGCTCTGCTGACTGAATTCATCTTACTATCGTCACCCTTTGCTGTCTAATCTCGAATATCTATCGTTACATATAACCATTTCCTATAACACGATCAGTCATATAATCCCTTGCTTACATAACGGTCTCCCCTGTCGGGAAATGCGGTCACGATATTGCCGGAGCCGATCTCATTTGCCAGCTTAAGGCTTGCCGCAAGAGCTGCTCCCGATGATGATCCCGCGAAGATTCCCTCACGCCGTGCAAGCTCCTTTGACGCTTCAAAAGCCTCCGTATCCGTAATCTTTATTACCTTGTCTACGAGATTTATATCCATGGTATCAGCGATAAAATCATTCCCGATGCCTTCTATATTGTAATCCGCATGCTCTCCTCCGCCGATGATGCTTCCTACAGGATCGGCAAGTACGCCGGTTATATTTTCATTCTGCTCTTTAAGGTATTTGACTATGCCCGAATATGTTCCGCCGCTCCCCGCGCCTGCGACAAAATAATCTACCTTACCATCGAGCTGCCTGTATATCTCGGGGCCTGTTGTCTCATAATGTGCTCTCGGATTGGCAGGATTCTTAAACTGTTTAAGGGATATTGCTCCGGGTATCGATGCTATTATCTCTTCAGCCTTCCTGTCAGCTCCAAGCATACCGTCTTCCCTTGATGTATTTACAATCTCAGCGCCCAGCGCCCTTAATAAAGTCTGCTTTTCTATCGAGAATTTCTCCGGAACCGCAAATATCAGTCTGTATCCTTTGTTTAATGCTGCTATAGCTATTCCAAGGCCTGTATTTCCTGCAGTTGCATCTACTATGGTACCGCCTTTCTTAAGGATTCCTCTCTCCTCGGCATCCTTTATCATATAAGCTCCTACTCTGTCCTTTACAGATCCTGCCGGATTCATAAGTTCGAGCTTGGCATACAGATTCACTCCTTCTTTAACTCCTAAATTATTTAATTTTAATATTGGTGTGTTACCGATCATATCATGGACATCCATATATACATCCATTGCGATTACCTCACTTTCGGTTTACTGACTAACGAGTTTTTCGATCATACTTCTGAATTAAGAATTGCCTGCTCAAGATCCTTAATAAGATCATCAACGTCTTCTATTCCCACGGAAAGCCTTATAAGCTCATCTACTATACCTACCTTTTCTCTTACCTCTTTTGGAATGGCAGCGTGTGTCATTGAAGCCGGATGGCATGCCAGGGATTCTACTCCTCCAAGGCTTTCTGCCAGGGTAACCAGTCTGATTGATTCGAAGAATTTTCTGTAATCGTATTTCTTATCAAGTACGAAGGATATCATCGCTCCCGGACCATCAGCCTGCTTTTTCTGTATTTCATAACCAGGATCTGTTTCAAGACCCGGATAGTATACCTTGGACACATATCCGCTTTCATTAAGCCAATGTGCTATCTTATCGGCATTTTTACCGTGTCTTTCCATCCTGACTCCCAGCGTTTTTATCCCTCTTATAACAAGGAAGCTGTCCCATGGCGCCAGCACGCCGCCGATAGCATTCTGAAGATAGTACAACCTGTCTGCAAGCTCCTTATCATTTACCACCACAAATCCCGAAATAGTATCCGAATGGCCTCCAAGATATTTTGTTCCGCTGTGGATCACTATATCCGCTCCCAGTGTAAGAGGTCTCTGAAGGTAGGGTGTAAGGAAAGTATTATCTACTATAAGGAGCTTTCCGGTTTGTTTTGCGATATCAGCCACTGCTTTAATATCTGTGACCGTAAGAAGAGGATTCGCAGGTGTCTCTATGTAAACGGCTTTCACATCCTCGGATATTGCAGCTTTAACCTTCTCAAGATCCGATGTATCGACTATCTCATATGTGATGCCGAAGTTCTTAAATACATTATCAAGAATGCGGAAAGTACCTCCGTATATATTGTCTGAAACCACCAGCCTGTCTCCGCTTTTGAAAAGGGAAAGCACTGTGTTTATCGCTGCCAGACCCGATGCGAAAGCCAGTCCGTATTCTCCCTGTTCAAGATCGGCTACCAGCTTCTCAAGTGCCGCTCTTGTGGGATTGCCGGTTCTTGAATATTCCCAACCTCTGTGCTTACCCAACGCATCCTGCTTATAGGTTGATGTCTGGTATACGGGAACACTGACCGCCCCTGTTGTTTCATCTCCGTCTATACCTCCATGTATGAGTATTGAATCTTTTGCCAAGTTCATTTTTTCGTATCCTCCATTTAAGTCTTATTTTTGTAACTCATCTTTTACAGACAGTTTCCGGACTGCTATATCTGCCTTACAGACAACTGTCTAATCGGCTATTCAGAACAGCACATACATTTTTAAAATATATTTGACTCTGTTTATCTTTAATTTCTCCTGAAAAAACCGCAAAAAGAAACCGGAAACATATCTGTCTCCGGTTTCTTTCATAATGGAATGGTCATGCAGTGTTATATTATATGGCCGCAACAAAGCAGAGGCAAACATCGACACGAGCACACAGATTCCATATGAATTGCCGGAGAATTACCTCTGCAACAACATCCGATATTCATAACTGTTTTCTGTGTCCGCCTAAACATTTGTGTCTTTGTCTCCTTTAACTTTGTTACTGAGATTCACTCCTCATGGACGAAATAATACAACCTCTTGAATCCCCTGTCTAATTCATTTAACCTATAACCTGCTATAGGTAAATCCTAAAGATCCTGTATTGCAGGGTCTGTAAGAGAGGAAAAGACCATGACCCTCCAAACAAATGCCTTCGTTCAATCCTCCACTTTCAAGCCTTTCTAATAAAAGATTATACCTCTTGATGGTTATATTTCGGGTCTGAAACCTCAGAACTTCACAACCTCGGGTGCTTTAGTGAATGAACTGAAGGTTGCTGTAGCATCTTTGAAATAAAATACCTCCGTATTACCGTCATCTGCCTTATACATTCCCTGTAAAGAAGGATATGCATCAAGCATCGACTGCCTTGCTTCTATCCGGTCATCCTCAACAAGAGTTCCGGCAACCCTGAGCCAGTCTCCATCCTTAAATGCGCATATTTCAACCTTAGGATTCTTGTGGATCTGCTTGGATACATCCTTAACCTTACCTGTCTGGATGTACAGCTTTCCCTCAAATTCATGTACGGTTCCAAAAGGCCTAACACGTGCCTGATCACCGTCAATCGTTGCAAGATAATACGTCTCTGCTTCCTTTAAGAATTTTAATATCTTCTCCATTACCAAATCCTCCTTGTTGAATCAATTAATAGATATTATCTGAATATGAATAAAACTATTCATAACGGTTACACATTAAGCTTAATTTCCACTTTTATACCCTGTTCCACATGGCTCATGAATACATCCGCATCTTCTGGTTTCCCTACAAGACTGCCATAATGTGTAGGAATAACCACTTCCGGCTTTATCACGTTTGCGAGCTGTGCTGCTTGCAGCGCATTCATAGTATATGTACCACCTATCGGGAGTAATGCTATATCACATTCAACGGATTCGTTATCAGGAGTAATATCTGTATCTCCTGCTACATATATACGTTTCCCGTCGAGAATAAGAATATATCCCACCCATCCGGATTTCTTCGGATGGAAAGGTTTTAACTTATTATAAGCATATACCGTTTCAAATTTAAGATTCTTAACTTTTTTACATTCACCGGGCTTAACCTTTATCATACTTCCAACGGATGATAAAGTAGCATCAGGTACCTCTCCCGCCATTTTATAAGGTACTATCAGAATTGTTCCTTGCTTTGCCAGCTTCTCAATATCTTCCGGTGAAAAGTGATCATAGTGATCGTGTGTAATAAGGATATAATCAGCATCATGAGGTTCACCAACAATACCGATAGGATCAATATAAATAATACCCGATTCAGATCGCATCCTTATACTGCTTTGAGTAATAACTTCTATATTGTCTAACATCATGCCCTATTCCTCCGGGAAATTTTTTATAAGGTAAAGTAAGGTAAGTAACCTGCTGTATGCCCGCAATCGGCTTTTTATATCGATTTCTGCAGCTTGTATTTCTTTGAAAAACATTATTATTATACCACGAATTTTATTATAATAAACCTTGATTTTTACCAAATATATATTATAATAAATAACTATAAATTATTATTTATAATCACTTATAATTATTTATAGTTATATATAAATATAATTATTCATTTATAAATATTTATAATAATATTAAAACATATTTATAGTTTTATAATTTGATTTACTGTGTATATAGTGAGTTATATTCTTCATATGCAGATAATCAATATTTCATTTTTAAAAGTGAATTAATTCAGGAGGAATTCAAATGATCGTATTTTGCATTGCAAACCAAAAGGGCGGAATAGGAAAAACAACAACTGCCACCGCTCTTGCATCTATATTAAACGAACAGGGGCATAAGACGCTTCTGATCGATGCTGATCCACAGGGGAACAGTACAGACACATACAGAGGTGTTGTTAAGGATCAGGCCACACTTTATGACGTAGTGCTTGATGCCGATCCCATTCCTATCGAGGAAGCAATCCAGCATACTGAACTGGGTGACCTTATAGCATCAGATCCTTTATTAAAGAACACAGATACATCCGTTCAAAAAGATGGAAATGAATATATTCTGTTGCAGGATTCAATTAATACTCTTACCGGTTACGATTATGTAGTTATCGATACAGCTCCGGCAGATAATATACTTCTTAAAAACTGCCTTAATGCTTCAGACTACGTAATAATTCCGGTTACGCCTGACCGATACGGTATTCAGGGATTGGCTGATCTAAACAAAACAATATTATCTCAGCAAAAAAGAAACAATCCCAAACTGAAAATAGCAGGTATTCTTCTTGTTAAATACAAGCAGAGAACAATTCTTGCAAAAGATGTACGAAATGCCCTTGAAAGTGTTGCCGTACAAATGAAGACCAAGGTCTTTGATACAACAATAAGAGAAAGTGTAAAAGTGCAACAGGCACAGGCTGTACGTACCAATCTCATAAATCATGCAGCGGCATCTACATCAGCACAGGATTACAGGAATTTTGTAGAAGAGCTTATCAACAATCTCGATTAATTAAGCATCTGCAAATATTCAGGAGACTGTTATATGTCCGTTGTATAGTACCTATATATTTATATGCTTTCATCTGATTATGTATGATAATTTGTATTTATTTAAATTTATAAATAATTATATTGCATTATAAATAATAATATATTATTACTTATAATCATTTATCTTTATCTATAAATATTATTTATCCAAAAACCGCTTATTTACGGCGTTTTCAAAAATACAAAAGATAATTATCTATATTTATTTATAATTATTTATAATAATATATAAGTTTATTAAATTTCAACCAATCAATTTATTTTAATATAAACATCATCTTTAAATGTTCAAACAAACGCCTTATAACTGATATTAATTTCAGAACAGTTTTTTTAATATTTTTCAAGCAATCCATCTGTACATAAGTTATTTACAATAAAAGGAGAATAGTAATGGCAAGAAAAAAAGAAACTAATCCTGAATCCATTATAGAAGGATTCGATTTTTCAGATGATTATACCGTTGAAAATATACCCATACAAAATGATTCATTACATAACCCTGCTCATAATATATATGAAAAAAGAAAAGTGGGACGTCCAAAAGGAACCGTAAAGAAAACTGAGGCTGAAAAAGCCAAACATTTTAGCACAACCTTACCTCCTGACATAATCAGTCTTCTAAGTTCACAGGCTGAGAAGGAGGATAGGCCTGTTTCACGTATTATCGCAAGTGCGATCCGATTTTATGTAGAAAATCATTGATAACTTCTATTAATAAACTTATAAATAATTATATATATTAATTTATATTTACATATAATTATATAAATTCATCTATAAATATTAATAATAATATTTAATTTAAAAACGTTGATATTTCAGTATTTATCAAGGAAACTATTTTGTAAAAATACACATTAATAATAATTATTGATATTTATTGTTAATAATATATGGTTATACTTAATTTTAAAATTTCATATTTAATTATACATATTCTAGTTCTATATACTCGAATAATTACATAATATGGAATCAACCTGTAAGCATTTCTTCGATCGTTTTCATAATGCTTTGTAATTATTTTCATTTCTGTGAGAAGCAGCGAGTTGTTTATAATTTTAATAAAATACAACTTTTTATTTCTTTTTTTTATTTATATGGCTGAAAAAGCCTGAAATTCCTGGTTTTTTTAGTTAAAGATAACGCATATTACACGCAAATCGAATGTCATTCTCACGTAACAAAACGCAGGTTTCACGCTAATCTTAATGCTTTTTCACGTAAATAATCGCATAAATCACGCAAAGAAGGAAATTTAGTTGACGCAGAATGTACGTAAAGATAACGCAGAATACACGTAAGTAGACGCAGTATTCACGTAAAACGGAGAAGTTAGCGCAAAAATCACGAGATTTTAAATCCGAAGAAAAAAGTAAACGCAG
>JAEEGL011375401.1_pt1 | contig 10915 bp, 8 predicted proteins | sample 9134231 | NCBI WGS metagenome assembly JAEEGL01 (sample SAMN16246548, study PRJNA631951) | gut metagenome | biome: gut microbiome; feature: rumen; material: fiber-attached | host: Bos | place: Iran: Karaj | collected 2018-10
TTTCTGATAACATCCGCGGTCTGATTGACTCTTTCTTCCACGCCGTCCCACCAGCTGTGTATCTCGCTGGCATAAGTTGCGGATTCTCTGGCAAGAACACTATTCATAAGTGACTGAATATTGTCCACCGCAAGTTTGATACTGATCTGAGTAATTATCACGATCATGATCGCAACATAAACGATCATTTTTGTGACAAGAGATTTTTTAAGAGACTTTCTCTTCTGTGATTTCATTAGCTTACCCCTCCGATGTAATATTTTTCAAACCACTTATATACTTTTACATCAAAGTACTTAGCAAATAATTAAAAACCACATAAGCTACCCTTTCAATCCGGTGCTTGCCACTCCTTCAACAAAATATTTCTGGAAGCAGAGGAAAATAATGAGTACCGGTATAAGAGAAAGCATGGACCCTGCCATGATAAGACCGTAATCCGACGAATACTGGGAAATGAACATTTTAAGTCCCAGCTGGATGGTTTTCTTGCTCTGGGTCTTTAAATAGATCAGGGGGCCAAGGTAATCGTTCCAGGTATTTACAAAGGTAAATATCACAAGGGTCGCCAATGCAGGCTTCGACAGGGGCAGCATCACCTTGCTGTATATCCTGTATTCGCTCATGCCGTCGATCCTGGCAGCTTCACAAAGATCGTCGGGAATGCCTTCGTAAAACTGCTTCATAAGGAAAACTCCGAAGGCCGAAAAGGCCTGAAGGCATATGATGGCCATGAGTTTGTCGTTTAAGCCCATCTTACGCATCAGTATGAACTGAGGTACCATGTATACCTGCCAGGGCATGGCTATGGTGGCAATATACGCAAGGAACAGTCCGTTTCTGTGCCTGAAATTAAGTTTGGCAAAAGAATATGCCGCAAAGCTCGATGTCAGTAGCTGAAGACAGGTAACGACTATCGTCAGCAAAAACGTGTTTTCCACAAATTTGGCAAAAGGGATCTTGGTCCATATATTCACATAATTTGACCATTTGGGATCCTTGGGGATAAACACAAAGGGATTGATCTTAAATACTTCCCTGTCGCTCTTGATCGCCGCCGAAAACATCCACAGGAAGGGGGTGATCATGACAGCTGCTATTATGAGTAAAAGAACATATACTATTATCTTTCGGATGATTGCTTTTCTGTGTGCAGATCTCATACTCTCACGCCTCCTTTCTTGCCTGGCCTCTGAACTGGATAAGGGTCACGATCAATACCATCAGGAACAATACCATGGCAACCGCGCTGGAATAGCCCAGATCCCAGTCAATAAATGCTTTCTGATAGATGTAATATACAAGTACCGTCGCCGATACGGTCAGCTCTCCGCTTCCGCCGCCCGCCAGCATAACAGCAATGTCGTATATCTTAAAACAGTTGATGGTGAGCATTACCACAACGAAAAATGTGGTGGAACTTAACTGGGGCCAGGTAATGTACCTGAACTTATTCCAGGTTCCCGCACCGTCAAGGGATGCGGCTTCATAAAGTTCACCGGGTATTCCCTGCAATCCCGCAAGGTAGATCACCATGTAATATCCCATGTATTTCCATACCGAAAAAAGGATCATGGAAATAACGCAAAGGCTTCCCGAAAACCACTGGGGAAGATTTTCCTGGGAGACATGGAAAAAGGTATAAAGGATATTGTTTACAGGTCCCTTTGAGGGATGAAACAACAGTTTCCAGACGGAAGTAATGGCAACCAGTGACGCTACATAAGGGAAAAAAGCAAGGGTCCTGAATATTCCCCGACCGAATACCTTCTGGTTAAGTATTATGGCCATGGCAAGGGAAGCCACCATGGTCAAGGGCACCGTACCGACACAATAGATTATGGTGTTTTTCAGTGCTGCCTTAAAGAAAGTATCTCCCCACAGTCTCTTAAAGTTATTGAGTCCTTCAAAAGAAACCGGATTCGAGCCGTCCCATTTCATGAATGCAAGAGCAAAAGCAAAAATGATCGGAACAAGGGTAAATACGCAGAAACCTATAAAGTTGGGCGCAATAAAGGAATATGCGACCAGATCGCGCTTTGTCTGTCTGCTTAATAATTTTCCGCTCTTTATCTTGTTGATCCTGCTGTTGTATTTGGAGATCTGAAGAATGAGTTTTTTTCTTTTCTTATCGTCCCGCTCTTCCCGAACCTGCCTAATGGTCTCGGCCAAAGCGTTCTGCAGATCTTCAACCTGTATGCTTTTGGATGATCCTGTCATATTATTCACCGGTCACTCTCTTCGTCATTGATCAGTCCCGATTCGAGAAAAAGGTGGGCGTTTGATCCCACCTTTTCCTTCGCATCGGATTATTTAACTTATTTAAGAAGCGCAGATACTTCTTTATTCATTGCTGCAATTCCTTCATCGATGCTCATTTCACCGGTCATGATGGAACCGTGATAGCTGTCAAGGATGGAATTGATCTCGGATACGTTCTCACCGTAAGGTACTTCAAGATAAAGGTTGGAAACATTCAAAGCTTCCTTGGAGGCATCATCGGTAGGGAATCCTTCAAGACCTGTGATGGCAGCCTTAACTTCGTCTGTCATAATTGCAGGGAAGTTACCGGAAGAAGCCATAACTGCCGCACCTTCTTCACCGCTTACCCACTTTACGAAATTCCATGCAGCTTCGGGTGTGTCGCTGGCTGAAGTTACGGAAAGACCGGTAATGGTACCGAGGGTAGAACCTGCAGGAACGCCTTCAGCATGAGGATACTTAACGATACCCCAGTTTCCGCAAAGAGATGAATCATATTCACCGGACTTAAGATTGGTCATCAGGGTTGCGATGAACCAGGAGCCCATGTTAAGCATCGCTACGTCTCCGCCGGAGAATGCTGCGGAATAATGAAGGCCTTCGGTCTTAAGATCGGTATACTTTCTGCATACGCCGTCTTTTTCCTGATTGAGTACCATCTCATAGGTGGGCTTCATGAAATCATAGGTGCCGTCAAGGATGGTGTGCTTTCCGTCGAGTACCGCGCAAAGCTGTACGGTGGATCTCCAGGTATGATAATGGGTACCGTAGATCTGTGAACCAAAGGTTGTATCGGTTACTTTTCTTGCAAGTTCATCGTACTGAGCCCAGGTCATGTCATTGGTAGGATAAGCAACGCCCTTGGCATCAAAGATGTCCTTGTTGTAGAAAAGGACCCAGAAATCGTTTCTGAAAGGAAGTTCGTAAAGTTTGCCGTCAACTACGACCTGATCGGTAGCTCCCGCATATTTTGCAAGGTCAACACCGTCGGCTTTGATGTAATCGTCCAAAGGAATGATGGCATTCTTCTGTACCAGGGTTGCATATCCGGGTACGTCCTTAATGGTAACAACGTCAAAATCACTTCCGGAACCGGACAGTTCGGTAGCAAGTACAGTCATGTAATCGGTAGAACCAAGGTCTACCATCTCAATGGTAACGTTGGGGAACTTGGTTTCATATGCTTTCTTGATATCTCCCCAGTACTGTGTTGTGCTCTCATCCCAGATTGCCCATTTTAAGGTAACGGGTTCTGCGGATGCCTCAGTTTTTTCTTCGGTTGAAGACGCAGATACGGAAGTATCCTTGGCAGTCTCCTTTGCGGGTGCCGAAGACTTCTGTGATCCGCATCCTGCAGTTAAAGCAACAAGCATGGTTGCGGTCAGCAGCAAACTGATGACTTTCTTTTTCATAGTATCCCTCCTTTTGTTGAGTCCTGTTGATAATAACATGTTTTTTGCCGTACAGGACATTGTTTACACTGATAACTTATCAGTTTCAAGTGTAAATAAACATGAAATAATTTCCGAAACCATGAAAAAAATTAGTGAGATAATTGGGCCCGGATTCAGGACAAATACAAAAATTTTAGATTTCATATACTATTTTAGCATACCCGCTTTCAGGCAAATGCTTTCTTTTTATATTATGTTATAATGATCCTATGAATACGGAAAACTCTTTAAAGATCGGAAAAATACACAGGCGTATCATGTTCACCACACTTTCCAGCATACTCGGAATGTGTCTTGTGATCGCTGCGGCCAGTTATTTCTTTTTTCATAAATATATGCAGAGCAGTCTAATCAGTTCCACCGAATCAAACTTAAGGATGCTGGGGGATTCCATCAACGAAAACATCCAGGACGTCTACAGGATGGCCCGCTTCTGTCAGGGAAGTTCCGTTATTGCGGAATATATCAAGACAAGCCCCGAGCCCGGTTCCGTTCTGAGCGTTGCCACCTACGACCGACTTTTTGAGGAATATCAGAACAATTCCTCCGGCAAATATATGCCCCGTGTCATCGTTGCCACCGATGAGCACTATCTGCAGGCCTGTCAGACCAGCTTTTCCACCTCCGTTGACATGGCCAGGATGATCCGGGAGCTTTCCTTCTTTGAATCCATGCTCTCTGCCGATGATTATGATTTTTCCGAGGGTGTGATCGCAGATCCTTTCTTAAGGGGCAAAAACGTTAAATACGTGATACCTCTCATCCGTCCGATCTATTACAGATTCCGTTCCAATCACGGCGGGTTTCTTTTTATGGAGGTCTCCTGTGACATGATAACCTCCAAACTGCCCTCCTACTACATGGAAAAAGGCAGCAATCTTTATCTGGGCATGGGGGATCACCTCTACGAGCTTAACAGCAGTTCGATCAGCGAGATCGAACCCGAATACAGGATACTCAAAGACCAGTCGGATATGTCCTCCGGCGGCACCGGAGTATACAGGATCGACACCAAAGAGGGAAAAAGAACGGTCATCGTCTACCCTCTCTTAATGAACGACTGTTACCTGGCACAGACCGTTTCTTCCAGAGAGACTGACAGACAGGTGGGCTTATTCTGGATCATCATGCTGGCCATTCTCATCGGTCTTGTTGCCATTGCTCTTATCATGGTCAAGATGATGAACGACATGATACACAAGCCTCTGTCCCGGATCCGTAAAAAGATCGGCCTTATCTCCGAAGGTGATTTTTCAAGAGACGGTTCCATCGAAGCCGACCACGAGATAGGTGAGATAGGCAAGGGCATCAATGACCTGTCCGAAAGCGTTTCCAGGCTTCTTGACAGCAGAGTTGAAAACGAAAAACAAAAGCGGGATCTTGAGTACAAAATGCTGCAAAGTCAGATCAATCCCCATTTCCTGTATAACACCCTGAATTCCATAAAGATGATGTCACAGGCCCAGGGTGCCACCGGCATTACGGAGATGACCACCAGTCTTGCTTCACTTCTTCGGAGCATTTCAAAGGGAACCTCCCTGCTTGTTCCCATATCCGAAGAACTATCTCTGGTAAAGAACTATTTCACCATTCAGAATCTCAGATACGGGGGAATGATCCGCCTGAATATCAATGTTGATGACGATGAAATCCTGAATGCCCAGATACTTAAGTTCACGCTTCAGCCCATTGTTGAGAATGCCATCTTCCACGGTCTGGAACCCAAGGGCGGCACCGGCACCATAGATATCCATGCCCACTACGTTCCTCAAGGCGAGGACTGCAGGGATATATTCATTGATGTGACAGACGACGGCGTCGGTATTCCTAAGGACAAGTGTATCACTCTCCTTAACGACCATGAAGGCGAAAACCGTTCGGAATTCTTTAAAGAAATAGGTATCAACAACGTCCACAAACGCTTAAAGTACGAATTCGGCGAACAGTACGGTCTGTTCATCGAAAGCGAGGAAGGAAAATATACTAAGATCAGTGTGCTGATCTCGGAAAGAAGGACAGATGTATAAAATTCTGATCGTTGATGACGAGCCCTTAGCGGTCATAGGAATAAGATCCATGACAGAATCCCTGAAAATGGATCTTCAGGTGATAAATACGGCGGGTAACGGCGAAGAAGCCCTGATGATCATGGAAAAAGAAATGCCTGACATTGTCCTTACGGATATTAAAATGCCGGTAATGGACGGTCTTGCATTGATCAAGACCTGCAGAAATCTCTACGGCCAGGAAAAGCCCGTGTTTATCATGCTGACCAGCTACGAGGAATTCTGGATGGCAAAGCAGGCCATCACCTACAATGCCATGGAGTACCTTGTAAAGGTAGAACTGACCGAGGATATCCTTAAGGACACCCTGCAGCGTGCCATCACAAAGATCGGTCCCATGAAGGACAAAGAAAACGATGCCTCAAAGGGGGAAGCCTCTTTTATGTATCGTATGCATGACAAGTTCATGATCAGTCTCCTCCACAATCTCTTTGAGTCTGAGGAGCAGTTCCGTCTTCAGGCCGAAGATCTTAAATTGGATTTCGATCACGAGCAATATCTGTGCTGCTACGGTGAACTTCTGTCCCCCCAGCATTCAACCCTGTCATATACGCAGAATTCTTCTCTTTTTGCCGGCTGTATCAGGATGATCTCAAACCTTACGGAAAGATCCAACCCCTGTTATATGATAACCCTGGACAATTCCCATTTTGCCCTTATAGTATGTGCTGCAGAGGAGCTTGCCGATCCGCTGGAATTATTCGAGCGTGTATTTACCAGTGTGCACAACTACTACAATGTTTCCATCAAGTGTGGCATCGGTATCAAGGTATCATCTCCGCTGTCCATTAGCGATTCTTTCCAGTTTGCAAGATCCGCTTTCAGAAAATGCAGCGACGAGACTCCGGTGATCATAAGTTCCGAAATAGGGACCGTGCAGTCCCACGACTCCTTCAATATTTCCCTAGTGAAAAAAGACCTGATAAGAGCCTTCGAAGACTACGATCCCACACTTCTTTCCGATACGGTATCCAGGCTTTGCAGCCTTTTAAACGAGCACAAAGAACACTACGTTCAGGCCCTGGATCTTGCAAGTAACCTTCTTTATCTGTCCATTTCCATCCTTCCGGACGGTGAGGATGTGCTTAAGGATCATTTCAGCGACACACCGGATTCCTATCTATCTTTGTATCGCATGAACACGGTATCACAGATCATAGATTGGCTGGACAGATACAGAGAATGCATGTACAGCCTGTTCGAGGACAGGCGTCGCGACTATAAGAACCATATAGTTTCCGATGTGAAAAAGTACATAAATGCCCATACCCACGACAAGCTGTCCTTAAATGAAGTTGCGGCCATCTTCGGCATCAGCCCCTCATACTTAAGCCAGCTCTTCGGAAAATACAACGATACGGGCTTCAACGAATACATCAACATCTGTAAGATCGAAGAAGCAAAAAGACTCCTCAAGGCTGAAAACCTCAAGGTTTACGAAGTAGCGGACATTCTGAACTTCGGATCGGAATTCTATTTCAGCAAGGTGTTCAAGAAAATACAGGGGGTTACGCCGTCGGAATATATAGCGAAGCCGTAGAAAAGCAAGAAGCTCGGCGTTCGACTCCCGTCTTCATAACAAAAAAGACCATGCAATGCATGGTCCTTTTTGTTATGGAGCAGACGGGAGTCGAACCCGTGTCCGAAAACCTATTCCCCGCCCTTCTACGAGTGTAGTTTGTTTTTTAAGATTCCCGCCACCCACCGGGAGCAAACACCCTGAGGGTTTTGGTAGCTTCATGATACGCCCGCACGCTCAAAGCTTTGCGTGTGTCGTTTCTCACATAGTCGAAGCCGGTTCTTAAAGTGTGAGTGCCCTAAGGCCGACTGCCGCCATTAGGCAGCGTATGCTAAATTATCTTCAGCGTTTAAATTTAATTTGGCCATTTAACGCATCGCCATGCGACTCGCTTCTTCGGCTGCAAGATCCCCGTCGAAACCTTAACTGCCCCTTGTATTGTCGTAGGATGGGACCCAAGCTTGCTTGGGAAGAATTCCTGCGACACAGCCCCGCCCATGTGCGAAGCACATTCTCATGCGGGGTAACCCTTAAGGAGGGGACCCATTTTGCGATATCCCTCCCGATTATATTCAACCCCAATCAAAATGGGGAGAATTCCTGTGACATGGCTCCGCGCCCACGGGGCGTGGAGTATTCCTCTTTAAAGATTTTTTATTTTGAAGTCCCTCTCGGTTTCCCTTCTCAGGTCCTTCTTCGCGATATCCTCGCGTTTATCGTAAAGCTTCTTTCCTTTGGCCAGGCCAAATTCAAGTTTTGCTTTGCCGTTCTTAAAATATACGTTCAAAGGCACCAGTGTGTAGCCCTTCTCCGTGATCTTGGTACGGAGTTTTAAAATCTCCGCTCTGTGGAGTAAAAGTTTCTTCGGCCGCATAGGGTCTTTGTTGAAAATATTACCCATTTCATAGGGACTGATATGCATTCCGTAGGCAAAAACTTCATCCTTTTCAATGCGGATAAAGGATTCCTTCACCGAGCACTTCCCGAGCCTTAAGGACTTAACTTCCGTGCCGTGCAGTGCGATGCCCGCCTCGAACTTTTCCTCTATGAAATAGTCATGATATGCTTTTTTGTTGTTAGCTATAAGCTTAACAGGTTCTTCCTTAGCCATCTTACCAGTCCGTCTATTGAGTATATTCTTATCCCGGCGCAATTGCAATTATATCTTATCACAATCGGGATCAAAATACACTTCGTCCTTCTTTGTAGAAATTATGTACAGCGCTGCCCTCATCAAAATCTGCGATGATGAAATCCACTGTCCTTGTGGTTATATCAACGGCCCGACAAAGCACCTTTATCTTTTCTCCGAGTCTGTAGGTGATCCCTGTACGTTCGCCGCAAAGTTCGTACTTTTGCTCGTTAAACACGTAATAATCCCCCGTAAGGCTTGATACGTGCACCAGTCCTTCCACCGTGTTTTCAAGCTCCACATAAATGCCCCACTTGGTCACACCGCTGATGACACCCTCGTATATATCACCGATGTGCTTTTGCATGTAACGTGCTTTTTTAAGCTTGACCGTTTCTCTTTCGCACTCGTCCGCACGTCTTTCGGTCTTGCTCGAAGAAACAGCCACCTCGGGAAGTATATTCTCATAATGGGATTTCTTAATGTCCGTAAGGCGTCCCCGGAGATCGTCCTTTATTATCCTGTGGATCTGAAGATCCGGGTACCTTCGTATAGGGGACGTAAAGTGGGTGTAATAGTCGCAGGCAAGGCCGAAATGCCCCTCGCAGTCGGGAGAATACTTTGCCTGCTGCATGGAACGGAGCACCAGTCTGCTGATGAGTGCCTCCGCATCCGTGCCCTCAATCTTTGCAAGAAGCTTCTGAAACTCCTTAGGATGTATTTCATTTCCGGAGCCTTTTATGTTGTAGCCGAAGTTCTTTATAAAGGTCTGGAGTTTCTTGAATTTTTCTTCCTCGGGTTCACCGTGGATACGATAAAGAAAAGGTACGCCCTGCCAGTAATAATGCTCTGCAATGGTTTCATTTGCCGCCAGCATAAAGCTTTCGATAAGGCGGGTAGCCTCATTTCTTTCGTAGGGCTTGATCTCGATGGGCTCTCCTTCTTTGTCAAGAATCACCTTTGTTTCCGGAAAATCAAAGTCCACAGCGCCCCGCTTTATACGCCTTTCACGAAGTATCAGGGAAAGCTTCTGCATTTCATTGAGCATGGGTGCCACATCGCTGTACTTTTCGGCAAGGGCCTCATCTCCGTCGGCGATTATCCTGTTTACCTCTGTATAATTCATGCGATGGGCGGTTCTGATGACGGATTCCGTTATTTTGTAATCCTTAAGGGTTCCTTTCCCGTCAAATTTCATGATACAGGAAAGGGTAAGCCTGTCTTCGCCTTCGTTTAAAGAACAGATCCCGTTTGACAAAGCATGGGGAAGCATGGGGATCACGCGATCCGCAAGATATACGCTGGTACCCCTCTTAACAGCCTCTCTGTCGATGGCGGAATTTTCCTGAACATAATTTGAAACATCCGCAATATGGACGCCCAAAACAAACAGTTCGCCTTCTTTTTCAAGGCTCACGGCGTCATCCAGGTCCTTTGAATCCTCGCCGTCAATGGTAACGGTGAGAAGGTCCCTAAGATCTGCGCGTCCCTCCATATCGGCTTCGCTTACGGGCTTAAGGGCACGTTCCGCCTGATTTAAAACCTTCTCCGGGAATTCGTCCTGAATTCCGAAAGCAAGGGATATGGAGAGAATATCCACTCCGGGATCGTCCTCATGTCCGATGACTCTGACCACTTCACCTTCGGGATTTCTGCGTGTGTCGCCGTAGTCGGTGATATTTATCACAACCTTGCTGCCGGTCACCGCATCCTTTGCTTTGCCGGCAGGAATGAAAATGTCTTTTTCGAATTTGGAATTGTCGGGTACCACAAAGCCGAAGTTTTTACCGGCTTCGTAGGTTCCCACAAATACATCCTTGGCCCGCTCGACTATCCTTATTACCTTGCCTTCTCTGCGTCTGTCCTTCGGAACGTAGCCCGACTCCGGAATGATCTCCACCGTATCGCCGTGAAAAGCATTAAGGTTCATGCCCTCGGGAATGAAATAGTCTTCCGGCTGCCCTTCGACAGTCACAAATCCGAAGCCCTTCTGATTACCGGTGTAAACGCCGGTCAGAGTCTTATCCGATCTTGCTGTGTTTTTCTCATCTGCAAGCATGAGCTTGCCCCGTTTGGTAAGCTCTATCTTCCCTTCGTTGATGAGTTCGTCTATACATGCATCAAAATCAGTTCTGGTGTCTTCGCTGACCTGCATGAAGATTGCAAGCTCCTTGCGTTTCATGGGGACATACAAAGAATCGTGAAAGAGCGAAAGTATTAACTTTTTTCTTCTGTCTTTACTGTTTTCTGCCATATTTCAATAATAAAAAACCACTCAATAATGAGTGGTTTCATAAACTAGAATTTGCTGATATTAAGTACCGCGGCAAGTATCATGAATGCAACCGCAAGTGCCTTGGTTATCTTCATGAGCACGCCTTCCATACTTCTGCCCTTGGCCTTACCCCAGTAGGTCTCGGCCGCTCCGCTGATGGCGCCAAGTCCTGCGGACTTTCCTTCCTGCATAAGTACCACTATCAAA
>JAEEGL011638081.1_pt1 | contig 10915 bp, 7 predicted proteins | sample 9134231 | NCBI WGS metagenome assembly JAEEGL01 (sample SAMN16246548, study PRJNA631951) | gut metagenome | biome: gut microbiome; feature: rumen; material: fiber-attached | host: Bos | place: Iran: Karaj | collected 2018-10
ACCATAAATGCCGTTCCTCTTTGGTCATGGTTTTACGGAGTTTTTTCGCATTTTCGGTCAGTTTGGGATTGTTTAGCCGGTTCATTTTACACCTCATCCACCGCAAGCGGTCCCCCTTCTCCTCAAAGGAGAAGGAACGGGTTGTCGAGGACGCCAACCCCTACGGTGTGATATGCATCTGCGCCGCAGAGTGAAATGCGAATCTGAGTTTTGCCGAACATCCCGTCAAAAAACTCCCACAAACGCCGTACAATCGATTTTGATTGCTTCGGCGGTTAGTTTTGCTGCCGTGTATTCATTCGTTCAAAAAACGCCCAAAGAATCGGCAAACCCAATTCAATATAAAAAATGACGGAAATACGCTTACCGTATCTCCGTCATTATCTTTATTGCAAGCGAGAAACCCGACTTGAATATTACCTCGTCTGTGATAATCGAGAGTTCATCTGCGTTTGTAATATACCGCTCAAGCAGTTCTCTTTGTTCAGCAGAAAGGGAATCTGTCAGCTTCTGCCGAGCCGCACAGACACGGTTTAACGCCCGACTGTATTCGGGGTTGTATTTCAGTTCGTCAAGGTCGCTCGGATTGATATTGCCGTTGTATAGGTTTTCAAGCGTGGTCATACTACCGCCTCCGACACAACAATTACCACACCCGTTCCCGAAAGTCCAGAACTTTTTTCGGAAGGGTTTTATATATTATTTGTGTGCAAATTATTGCACGGGGGTAGTGCAATTTTTTTCACTATGGAATGACACAAATCAGGCAGGGAGTGAACTCACTCCCTGCCTGTCAGTTTTTATTTGTCCTTTATTGCCTGCTCATAGAAATCCAGAAAACGGGCAAACAAGTCTTCGTCTAATCTGTGACTCCATTTTTCATGGTTAAGGTTTTCGGTAATATAGTCGGCCTTGTCTTTTATGAATCTGTCTTTATTCTCTTCCGCATTATAGTCATAATCCAGTGTTTCAAGCCACTTGTCAAATTCAGTATTGAATTCATCTTTGTAGGTGTTATTCGGGTCGTTGAATATGTCATTGTGACCTCTGTCTTCAAACCTGATGAAGGTAAAACGTGAATCGTCCTTGTATTTCTCATAATACTTGTCAAGTCCGTACTCGATTCCTATAACGTCATCATCTGCGCTGTGAACTATCATTATCGCAGCGTCTGTGGATTCGAATCCGTCCATTGCCGTATTTGTTGCATATTTACCGAATTTGAAACGCTCATGGAGTTTAATAAACGGCGTCATGGCATAGATTGCATCGCCGGCCTGAGATTTTCCTCCTGATTCAAACATATCCGAGGAGCTGTCAAAGCCCGAGCACTCAATAACAGCCTTGACTTCGGGGTGATACGTAAGAACAGCGCTTACGCAGTATCCTCCCCAGCTATGACCGAAAAGAACAATCGGAAGGCTCGGAATATCATTATTGGATTCCACAAAAGATATTGCATGTTCAAGGTCTATCACACCTTGCGGAGTACCGCCAAGACCGTCTCCTTCGCTCTTATCCATTGCCGTAGCGTCATAAGCAAAAACATAGTATCCGTTTCGTGCAAAATAATCGGCAACATCCATGTAGGAATTGTGACCTCCGCCTCCGAAGCCGTGAGCAATAATCACTGTTCCGTGCTGATCTTCTCCGATGCTGTACAAATATCCCGCAAGCATCTGTCCCTTGTCGGAAGGGAATGAATACTCAGCACATTCAAGTGAGTCAAAGTCCTCTGCACGAAGCATCAGAGGTTCATAACTCTTTCCGCTTATATTGAAATTCTCATCATACATTTTTGCGCAGAATCCCCACCAGCCAGCAATCATAAGAACAATAAGGCTCAGGATGATGCACAACAAAACGATAAAAACGATTTTCTTTTTTGATTTTGCTTTTTTCATAGGGTTCAGCCCTTTCACTTTATTAGGGAACCTGTGCTGTATTTAATTATACTAAATATTTTTCTCACAGTAAACAGTTTTTTAATCCCGGTTAAATACAACCGCTTCATAGATTCAGCGGAAGTATCCGTTTTCCGCACCGCTCAAGCCGTGCTTGACTGAGTCATTTTCTTTTATTTTTGACAGGTTTTTTAATGCTGTGTTGATTTAAGTTGCAATTTATTGTATAATAAGCACAGTTCACCATTTATGAGAGGGAGGGTTAAAGGTAATGAGAAAATCTGCAATAATAATAATCAATATCCTCATTATGTCAGCAATCCTTGCTTTTGTTTCGGTTTTTACCGTATTTAATGACAGACGTATCAGACAAAGACAAACCGAACACTTTGAAAACACAACCGTCACAATGGAGCGCGTCACCGAAAACTACCTGGAAGGCGAACAGCGCGTCTGTGACGTATGGGCGCAGTATATCAACGGTCAGAAAATGACTATGGAAGAAGCCGTATCGTTTATCCGCGGTTCTCACGTGTTATCGAATACTGCCGCTCATTTGATATATCTTGACAGCAAAAAAGGTATTTCCACACGGTCTAAATTAGGCGACGAAGACAACTACGGAGTATCTTACGATAAAATGGATTTTCTGAATGATACGTCGTGGATATCCGACATCGGCGAGTCGATTAATATTTCACGCTCTTATACAAATCCTTTGAACGGCGAACAGTCCCTTGCTTTCTGTAACAGGATAACGCTGCTTGATTCCGAAAGCGGAAAAGAAAAAGAAGCGATTCTGCTGAGAGTACTTCCTGTATCCGAGCTTGAAAATAAATGGATATTTCCGCGCGAGGAATTCGAAAATGCAGAGTTTACCCTGATTGATTCCGACGGCGATTATATTATAAAAAGCAAAACGCTGAAGAATTCGAACTTTTTTGAGTTTTATAAATCCTATAACGATTCTGATCCGGCTCTTGTTGAGGATCTTCATAATAAAATAACTTCTGCAACCGGTTCCGTTACGATACTTAATTCCCGCTCGGAAAAAATGCTGCTTGCCTACACTCCGATTGCGGATTCAGTCGGGTGGACTCTGCTGTGTCTCATACCCGAATCGGATCTCAGAGTAAACACACAGAACTGGCCTTTAATCGGCAGCATTTCTCTGGGATTGCTTGTTCTGTTCGTTATAGACCTTCTTTTCATTCAAAGCGTCAATAAAAAACTCAGAGTTGCGGCATTGGCTGCGGAGTCTGCCAGCAAGGCGAAAACCGATTTCCTTTCAACCATGTCCCACGACATACGGACTCCGATGAACGCTATTATCGGTCTGACGGCCCTTGCGCAAAAGAACCTCGGCGATCCCGAGGCGACGGGGGAAAGCCTGCGTAAAATCGGTCTTGCCGGCAACCACCTGCTGACGCTGATTAACGATATTCTTGACATCTCAAAGGTGGAAAGCGGAAAAATCGCTTTATCACCGGTAACGTTTTCGATAGTCGAAACGGTGGAAAACCTTGTCAATCTGTCTCAGCCGATGGTAAAGGAAAAGAATATAGATTTCAATTTCAATATCAGCCATATGGAAAAGGAATATCTGTATGCGGATCAGCTCAGGCTGAATCAGATTTATATCAATATCCTTTCCAACGCCGTCAAATACACGGAGCCCGGCGGCAGCATCAATGTGGATATGAGGGAAGATGAAAGCCCAGTTCCGGGATGCCTGAAACTGACCTATCGTGTATCGGATACCGGAATCGGTATGAGTCCGGAATTTCTGGAAAAGATGTTCCAGCCGTTTTCACGCCAGACGGACAGCCGTGTGAACAGAATTCAGGGAACCGGACTCGGTCTTGCGATCGCCAAAAATATGGTTGATCTTATGGGCGGAACGATAGAGTGTCAGAGCGAGCAGGGAAAAGGAACGACGTTTACCGTCACCATTGATATTCCTGTGGCCGACAGACAAATAGACAATATGCAACTCGATCCGATTGACGTTCTGATTATCGACGACGATGAAGTATTTCTTCAAACGAATGCGGATACGCTCGAATCCCTCGGCGCAACGGCTGAATGTGCAAACAGCGGCGAGGAGGCAATCAGGATGATTTCGGGCCGCCATAGGGAAGGACGGGACTACGGCCTTATCATTGTTGACTGGAAAATGCCTGATATGAACGGCGTTGAAACGGTCCGCCGTATCAGGTCGGATATAGATGAGAATATTCCTGTTCTGCTGATTTCCGCCTATGACAGAACGGAAATCGCTGATGAGGCAAAACAGGCGGGAGCCAACGGATTTGTCACCAAGCCTCTTTTCCGTTCCACGCTTTACGATAAAATCAATCAGCTTCTCGGAAACGAAGCAAAATCCGTCGAACCTGAGGACGATTATTCTGATCTTAAGGGAGTACATATTCTCGTGGCGGAGGACAACGACATTAACTGGGAGATTATACATGCAACTCTTGATATGTTCGGTATTACTTCGGACCGTGCGGAAAACGGACGTGCCTGCGTTGACATTATGAGAAACGCCGGGGAAGGGAAATACACGCTTATCTTTATGGATGTACAGATGCCGGAAATGAACGGTCTTGACGCTACAAGAACAATCCGTAAGCTGGACAACCCTTGGGCGGCGTCAATTCCCATTATTGCGATGACTGCCGATGCTTTCTCCGAAAACATAACCGAATGTATTAATGCGGGTATGAACGGGCATATTGCCAAGCCGGTGGATGTCAAGCTTGTAATAAAAGAAATCCGTAAGGTGAATAAAAGACGAACCGATAAAGGACACCAGTAGAAATAATCACTTGATTATAAAAAGGGCATTGTCCCCGGAGGGGGACGTTAAAAACTACTACTTTACTATGTGAGGAGAAACAAAAAATGAAAAGAATCTTAAGCATTATTCTGGCTGTGTTAATGATGCTCGGTTTAGTTGCCTGCAGCTCTGAAAAACAGCCGGAAGACCAGATTAAGGGCTTTACACCCGCATTGGATGCGTCTGTCGAATGTAAACTCAGCGTTGTCGGTTCCTACAGCAATTTCGAGGCTCTTGAAGCGGAATTTGACCGCTTTAACGAGTATTACCCGAATGTCGAGATGAGTTACACTAAAATCGACGACTACAACAACTCAATCGACACCGTTCTGAACGGAAATGACGCCCCTAACATTTTCTTTACGTTCAGCTGGATGACCGGAAATCCTGCTTATGACGGCGTTTTCACTCATATGGAAAATCTTTCCGACTCATCCATCGGTCTTGATCTGGACTGTATCCGTCCCGGACTTCTCAGCCGTGATTCACAGGGGCAGGTTGTGATGGTCCCGATTTTTTCTACGTCCTACGGAATGCTGATAAATAACGATCTGTTTGAAAAAGAAGGGCTGAAGGTGCCGAAAACCCTGCAGGAGCTTCTTGATGTTTGCGCTTCATTCCGTGAAAAAGGATTTAAGAGTCCTATGATGGGATACAGCGCAGATTCGTCAGGCTGCCTTACGAATACCGTCGCTTATCCGATTTTTGCGGCAACGTTGGCGGAACATCCCGAGATGGTATCCCTTGCAAACAAATGCGACCCCGCAGCGGGTGAATATATGCGCCCGTCTCTTGAAACGCTGTCCAAATTGATTGATGAAGGTTGTATAAACCTGAATGAATGTAATGAAATCGGCGATAATTATGAAAAGGTCATTATGCGCTTCTTTGAAGGAGATGTCCCGATGATGATCTGTACCGGTGATACGGTTTCGGGAACCGGAAAACGCGAAAGTCAGTCGGAAGCCTTTACGGCGTCTCCGTTCTCATATTCCTTCGCTCCGATACCGACGACGGACAAGGGAGGGTATTTTCTTGACAGCCCTTCCGTTCAGTTTTCGGTTAATAAATCCTGCGACAATCTGGATGTGACAAATGAATTTATGCGTTTTCTGATTTCAAAAACGGAACTGAACCAGATGGCGTCCGTAAAACGTCTTATTACACCGTCGACGGATCTCTCATTTGACAAGGTTTATGCTCCTGTCGGCGAGGTTTCACAGGACCTTATAATTCTTCCTACCGAACTCGGAATTGAGGATACGCTCGCTGTTCAGATAAGACTCGCTTCCTATCAGGTCGGAACGGGAGAACTGACAATTGATGAAGCCGTAGCCGGATACGGAAGCCTTAAATAAGCAATAAAACACAGGTATCTATAATTACAAAAGCATAAAACAGGAGGGAGGGCAAAACCCCGCTCCCGAAAAAAGCAGGATTGAATATTTCGTTCAATCCTGCTTTTTTTCCGACTCGAAAAAACCCTTTAAGAGAGACGCCTCTCATCCTCTCACAAATCGCCTGTAAGCCCTTTTGATAATCTGTCGACTTTCTTTTCCTTATATATAAATTATCTTTGCATCGGCGGGCAGACAGTGTGTCATAAACTCCTGATTAACCTATACCGATTCATTTGCCAGTTTTGTGGTCAATAATCCAACGAATTCGTGCCGTACAGCATCATAAAAGCATCACGCTTTTTCAAATCCTCGCAAAATCTTTAACCGTGTCAGATTTTTTCGGTCATATTAACAATTATCAGTTAATGCCATCAAGATATTATTCCGTATCAGTTTCTTCAAAATCGACTTCTGTTATAATTACTTCTTCACCTTCTGAGAAATCATGTTTATTTATAATTTTAATTATTCGGCAAGTGAAGAAAGAGCCTTATACTGTGTATTAAGCTTCTCTAAAAGCGAGGTATAATCAATTGCCTGCCTTTCTCTTAACAACTCGGTTATCTCAACGATAACGTCATATAACGGCGTAAGCGAAAGATTTGCATATACACCCTTCAATGCGTGAGCACACTCAAACGCCGTGTCCAGATTTCCCTGAGCAATGGCTGCTTCAAGCTGAGAAATCTGCTTGTCAGCCAGAACATTGCCGACAAGCATCAGATAAAAATTCTCATCGTTAAGACATCTTGAAAGTCCATCGTCAACATTTGCCCCGAATTCTTTTAATTTCTCAATAGTAACCATATCTCTCCTTAATCCGAAATCTCTTTTTTAATAAACTCGTTAAATTCTTGCGCCGGTACCGGCTTTGAGAAGAGATAGCCTTGAACAACATCACATCCAAGCTGCTTGAGCAAGCTGCACTGTTGTTCGGTCTCAACGCCCTCTGCAACAACCGGCACATTGAGATATTCTGCTATGTCAAGAATCAGCTCAACCATCTTTCTTGTCTTCTCGTCCTCACAGACAGTTCTAATAAACTTCATATCAAGCTTAAGGACATCAATAGGCATAGCCGAGAGCATATTAAGCGACGAATAACCGGAACCGAAATCGTCCATTTCTATTTTAAAGCCGTCTTTCCTGAGATTATCTATAATCTCTATCATTCTTGAATCGTTCTGCGTGTAAGCCGACTCGGTAATCTCAAGCATAAGCTCACCTGAACTTATGCCGTTTTCCCTCACGATGCTTAACAGCTTGTTTTCAAGCTCGGGATCAAACACATCAACTTTTGAGACATTTACAGAAACAGGAAGAGTTAAACCGTAATCACGTTTCCATCTGCTTATCTGCGCCGCCGCCTCGTTCCAGACATATCGGTCAAGTTTCTGTATAAGTCCGTTCTCCTCAAACAACGGTATAAACACTCCCGGACTAACGAGTCCGAATTCAGGATGCTGCCATCTGATAAGCGCCTCTGCGCTGCTGAGTCTGGGCTTTTCGCCCTTAATATTGTACTTCGGCTGATAGAACACTTTGAACTGTTTTTCTTCAAGCGCTCTGTCCACCTCACTGACAAGCTTTTCACGGAAAAGTTCTTTTTCATAAAGCTCATTGTCATAGACTGCAAAAGCCGTTGAATAAGAATTTCTGAGAGTATTTCCTACCAGCGTCGCTCTGTCAATTTTCTGATCCATTGTAATGGTTTTATCACAATTTTCATATACACCGAAGCGCAATGAAATATTGGAAACTGGTAGACACTCAGCAATATTCCTGTCAAACTGTTCAACTATCGATTGATAATCTGATTGATGAGTTATGTATATATTAAAACTGTCTGATTCGTTTCTGCAGGCAACGCCGATATTATCACGAAGAATTACTCTTATGGAATCGGCAATAATACGCAACAGCTCATTTCCGATATTTCTTCCGTAAAGCTCGTTGATAAGATGAAAACGGTTGACATTGATTACGATAAAATCTGTTTCAAGCTCCGGATGAAACATATCCTGCTGATATGCATATTGATAAAAAAACTCCTTATTATATAGTCCCGTCAAGCTATCATCCTCAACGGCATTTAAAAGCATATTGTCCTCAGCCAATGCGATTGAACGCTTAACTCTTGCCCGTATAACCTCGGGCATATCATATGGCTTTGGAATAAAATCAACCGCTCCGAGCTGAAGGCTCTTTACCTCAGCACTTTTTTCAGAGGTCAGAACTATAACCGGAATTTTACGGTAACTTTCATCATTACCGATAATTTCAAGCAGCTCATAGCCGTCAATTTCGGGCATAAGCAAATCAAGCAGAACCAATGAAAGAGTCTTGTAATTCGAATTGATAATGTCAAGAGCTTCTTTACCGTTTTCTGCATATAGCACATCATAATCCGCTTTTAAAATATGTCCTAAAAGCTTACGGTTAATAAGCTCATCATCTACGACAAGCACCTGCCTTTTACGATTTTCCATTTCTCGTCTTGAAGCTGTCTGCATAAGGCATCTCTCACTTTCTGTCTGATAAAAATTCCATATTAAGTTAATTATAATACAAATAATTTAATAATACAAGTAATACATTAAAACATAAAACTATAAAAATGCTTCACACCTTGGATTATCAAAAGGTTTGTGATAACACATTCAAGGTTTTAACCATTTACCAAATCACTTTAAGAAGTTAACAGATATGCTCTGCACAACTGTATTAGTCGGCAGAAAGGCGTCATACGACGGTTCGACTATGATTGCACGCACCGATGACGGATTTTCTGACGTAAAGAAAATGACAGTTGTTACACACGACAAGCAACCGATAATAATTTCGAAAGACAAAGTTTAACCCCGAAGTGTCAATTCACTTCGGGGTTAGTTAGTTTTAAGGCTTATTCTTCCTTACTGTTTTCGCTTTTTGCTTCGGTGTCAGGTGCGTCTGAGCCGTTTTTCTTTTTTATAACTACTGCAGAAACTGTTGCAATTATTGCTATTGCCGCAACACCGATGATTACGAAAAGAACTGTGTTGTTGCTTTCTTCTGTTGTTAACGTATCTGCGGTATCGGTTGTGTTTGCCGTTGTTGTAACTGCCGTGTTTTCAGTCTGCGTAGGCATTTCACCCGAATCGGATGTGCCTTCAAGAGCAACTCCGTTTACATAGAGTGTATAGCCGTTGTTGATAACATTTGCCGCATTTCCGTTGAATTCGGTAATGTATGTGTCTGCGGTAAGCGACCATTTGCTTGTGCCGTCAAGAGTTACGCTAACTGTACCTACCTCGGTAGAAACTGTTGTTCCCTTTGCATTTGTGATTTCACCGCTGACTGTTCCCGTGAATGCGGAAGAATTCGTAAGATTAAGTGTTAGTGTTGAATTGTCGCCTACGAGAATAGTTCCGTTAAGAATCTGTCCGTCTGCATTAAGCGTTGCGATATTTGAAGAACCGCTCCAGCCGTCATCACAGACTGAAAGAAGAACATTACTGCTGTCCTCGTTATTGATTGTTACACCCGACAGATTGATAATTGCATTTGTGTTTGTAACATGGAATACATGACCGCTTTTGCTTGTCAGTGTTCCGCCGTTCATTGTGAATGAGGAAGTTCCGCTGTCAGCGTCGCCCGACATTGACTGATAAATCATAATCGAATCCAGGAAGGTTGCATTGCCGTTCATCTGAGTATTGTTTGCGGTTAAATCGGAGTTGTTGATTGTTACGCTGTTCTTACCTTCAATGCATACGCCTTCCGAAAGGTTTGAAACAAGGTTTGCATCCGAAACAGTGATGTCTGCCGTTGAATAAATTGCCGGAGAACCGAGCCCGCTTGTAGTATAGCTGCCGCCGGTAACTGTTACAGTACCGCCACCTCTGTCAGTTCTGATGGCCGCAGATGAGCGTCCCGAGGTTGTGACGGTGAGGTTTTCAGCCTGCATAATGCCGCCGCCCGTTGTCATAATACCGCCGCCGTTGTCACCTGTGGTGTTTATTACTGTATCTTTAATGATAACCGTTGTGCCGTCACCGTCAGCGCCGTTCTGTCCGCCGTTGCCACCGTAGGAGAATACGCCGTTAGCACCTGTTGCGGTTGCTTCAACCGTACCGCCCGTAATGGTGACAGTTCCGCCGCCTTTTACCGTGATGCCTGAATTGATGCCGTAGAAGTTACAGTTGTCGCCGCCATCCGAGTCGCCCGATTTAGTAACCGTGGGATTTGTAATTGTTACGCTGTCGGAAGTATCTATGAGCAGGGCATTTTCATCAGCGCCAGAAGATGAATAGGTCTGATTTGTCTGCGTTTCACTTGAACTGATGCTTGTTGCTCCGCTGTAAGTTACCGAACTTGAGCCAGAGCCGCCGGGTGCGCCTCCGGGAGGAGAACCGCTTGGAGGAGTTCCTCCGGGACCGCCTTCTGCGAAGGCCGTTAATGTCAATGTTAAAATCATCGCTATTGCGAGAATAACTGCTAATATTTTGCGTTTCATATTTACCGCTCCTTATATATATTTCTGTGAGTTTTTTGTTAATACTCTTTTGAGTACGGCTTCAGTATATATACCGAACCTTAAGAGAACCTAAAGGTAAAAACTTTTTTGTTGAATAAATAAATTGCCAAGCTCAACCACCAACCAAACGAAAAATTAACAACCGCTGTAAACAGTAAGCGAGAGCAGGAAAGCATACCCCACTCTCGCACCAAAAACAGGATTGAACGTTTCGTTCAATCCTGTTTTTATATGTGTATTAAGATGTGACGTG
>JAEEGL012087116.1_pt1 | contig 10915 bp, 6 predicted proteins | sample 9134231 | NCBI WGS metagenome assembly JAEEGL01 (sample SAMN16246548, study PRJNA631951) | gut metagenome | biome: gut microbiome; feature: rumen; material: fiber-attached | host: Bos | place: Iran: Karaj | collected 2018-10
ATCTTCAGCGTCCTTAATGCTCTGATTAAAGAAATCCTCACCGTGCCTTTCGGCAGAAAGACTCTTACCGCTGCCGTCATGGGAGTACTCTATAAAGTGCTCGGTCTCCGTATCCACATAGTACAGATACTCATAGTCGGAAGAAAGGGCCTGGGCCACATTTGCGTATGTCAGCTGCTGATCCCTTTCCGGAGTGATATCAAGTACCGCCACCACGAAGGCAGAAACCCCCACAGCTTTACTGTCCGCTATCATCTTTATCATGATATGGGTTGTGGAGCCGTCATTCATCCTGTCATTCAGGAAAACACGGTTTCCTTCCTGCCTGGATCTTTCCATTGCCCTGAACAGATCCACTCCCATTCCGTTGTCTCCCTCTTCCGGCTTTACAGGTTCTAAGAAGGCATCCCCGCTTACGCCGAAATACCGTCTGACAAATTCCTTGTAGGATCTGTTGCAGCGGACAACCTTCATTGATTCCCCGTTATACTCGAATATAGCCATGGGAAGGGTGTCAAAATAGTGCTTGGCATTCTCGGGATCCTCGGCGGAAACGGAGCTCAGGTCATATACATTGACAGATCCCAGGGTCCTGTAATACTCTGTCTCATCCGCACTTTCCAATCCTATGGAAGCTTTTTTACCCGTGATCCTGTCCCAGACTTCCTCAAAGGGAACGGGTTTGCAGAAATAATATCCCTGAAGCCTGGTACATCCTATCTCGCTTAAGAAGTCAGCCTGTTCCGCAGTCTCCACGCCCTCACAGACGGTTTCTATGCCTAGACTCTGGGCCATACGCATAAGTTCCGAAAGCACTATCCTGGATCTGGGATTGCTTTCAAACTGCCTCATAAAACGCATATCAAACTTTATAAGGTCAAACTGCATCTCCTGCAGAAGATCCAGTGATGAGTATCCGCTGCCGAAGTCATCCATCCAGACCTTGAATCCCAGCTCCTGGAACCTTTCTATCTGTTCCTTCATAAAGTCAAAGTTTTCACCGACCACGCTTTCCGTGATCTCTATGGTGATAAAGTCCTTTGATACTCCGGAAGCCTCCACACGGTTATTGATCTCTTCGACTATATCGCAGGTTTCAAAATCCGTCCGCGAAAGATTAACAGAGATCGGAACCACCTTAAGCCCGGTTTCTTCCTGTTTCTTTATCCTCTCTATTATGATATCCACGATATGAAGATCCACCTTGTAGATAAGCCTGGTGTCTTCAAGTATCGGAATGAAATCTCCGGGAGAGAGCATTCCTTTTTCGGGATCTATCCATCTCGCAAGAGCCTCTTCATCGCAGACCTTCCTGCCGGCAGCCCTGATGATAGGCTGGTAAAACGCCTTTATCCAGTTTTCGTTTATGGCCTGATCCAGATTGTCTACTATGTACTGCCGGTTAAGCTCCCTTGAAAGCATCTTGTCATCATAATAAATAAAATAGGAGCCGTTATCGTCCTTTTTTACACTGCCTGCAACCTTTGCCCTGTCGCAGGCAAGGGATGTCTCCACTAGCCCCATTGAGTCCAGATATATTCCGGCTCTTACAGGCAGGCTTTTTCCACCGTTTATCTTCCTTGTCTCCCTGAAAAGTAATTTAAGCTTCTTCTCCAGATCGACAGCCTCTGTATATACGGCAAAGTGATCCTGTCCGAAACGGCTGCAGCATTCATTTCCGAAAATACTGCTTAATCTCTCCGCAAATGCCTTGATCAGTGTGTCACCGTCGGAAAACCCGTATTTCTTGTTGTAATACTTCATTCCCCTTAAATTGAGGAAAACAACTGCCGAATCGATACCCTTTTCATACATGTTCTTCCTGCCTGCCTCAGCGAGCTTGAAAAAGTATGTCATACTGGGTATCCCTGTCAGCTGATCATAGTTCATCTCCCGTAAAGCACTTACCTCACGGAATTTCCCGTCGACCTCTGCGTCTATTGAACGCCCTTTTCTTCTCTCATTGACCTGATCGGGATTATTCTCATAGAAGAGCCGCTTATCCTCATACATATTCTCGTCAGCACGGCGCAGAGCCATACGTACATTGCGGCTGTCCTTTTCCACGGCTCCGCCCAGGGCAAATACAACATTCCCGGCTTTTTCGCTGACTTTTCTTATATCTACTATCTTCTGCTGAAGTTCTTCCTCTGTGATATCAGTTAAAATACAGGCGAACTCATCCCCTCCTGCCCTGAATATCTCATCTTCATTAAATACTTCCCTGAGGACATTAGCCGCATTTTTAAGCATGATATCCCCGGCGTTATGCCCTTCCATATCATTTACGGTCTTAAGTCCGTTAAGATCCGCAAATATGACACCTACGGATTTCCTGTCACTTCGCTCGGTATTACAGAGGCTGTCAACGTAATTATTCATTTCATTACGGTTCATTACACCGGTGAGAAGGTCCTTGGAGCTAAGTGTCCTGAGCCTGTCTAAAAGGAGATAGTTCCCAAGTTCTGATCCGACTATGAAGGTTGTAACCTCCAGAGTCTCCTTTATCCTGCTGGCCTTACTCTTATCGAAGTTAATAGCCCACATATAACCCAGAAGCTGGTTTCTGGATTTTAAGGGGAAAAGAACAATATTATTTGCACCGGCGGCGGTCAGAGACTCGTACCAGACAGGATTCCTCTCCTTTACCACCTCCATATCCTGTTCATCCTTAGCTATCAGGCAGTTACTTCCCGCAATTGTGGAGTTCCAGGAGTCGGCTATATCATAAAACTCATCATTGAGATAATGCCCCATGGGCAGAAGCTTGGAATTTTCGGAAAATGCTTCTCCGAGCACAGAACAGGAGCGTTCAAGCTCATTAAGGATCAGAATACAGCAGTGCTCTGCGTCACAGAGATCCCGGATACCGGAGATAACATCCTGCATTGTAGCCTTGAAATCGGTTGTTCCCCGGAGACGGATACAGGTGTCAAGAACAGAAGCAGCCGTATCCGCAGACATATTGGACATACTCTCCGGATCGGCCTCAAAATTTATTTCCATCATATACAGACAATAGTGCAGATTCCTCTCTTCTGCTTCTATGAGAGGGATGAACATCATATTGAACCATACTTCCATCCTGTCGGGATGGACATAGGAATGGAGACACTTCTTATCAACTGCAGCCCTGTAGCAGAAGTCTTCAAAATTAAGATCCCTGGTGAGATAATCCGTGTATTCCGTGTTGGGGACAAACCTGTTGGTAAGCATCTCAGTTCCGGGTGCCGGATTCTCAATGGAATCTATATAGGCCCTGTTGCCTGTAACTATACGGAATTTTCCGTATTTTCCGTCCGGAAGTGTTTCAACAGAAACCACACAGGTCATTACCGACATGCTGTCAACTATAGCCTGAAAATCCATATACTGGTCTCCTTTTTTACAGCATCTTTCCTGCCTTATCTTTATATTATACCCGTCATTTGCTTATTACGCCACAAAGAACACTAAATTTAAGAAACATGCACGGTAAACTCCTTATCCTTCACTGTTATGGACACTTTTCCACCGTTTTTAAGCTTTCCGAAAAGTATTTCATCCACGAAAAGGGGTTTTATATCGTTACGGATAACCCGGTCAACCTCCCTGGCTCCGAACTCGGTACTGACACCCCTTTTCTTAAGGAGCTCCCTGGCATTTTTATCCGCATTCACCTTGATCTTTTTTAACTTTAACTGGTCCGACAGCTCCCTAAGTTTCTTATCAACGATAAGTGAGGCCATTCTGTCGTCCATAAAGTTAAAGCTCACTATCTTATCCAGCCGGTTCCTGAATTCCGGCTGGAAGGTTCTCTTTACCGCTTCTTCCAGAGCGCTTAAGTCCCGGCCGCTGTTAAAGCCTATATTTCTCTTATTCAAGCCTGCTGCCCCGGCATTTGAAGTCATTATTATGACCACATTTCTGAAATCCGCTTTCCTGCCCTGATTATCCGTAAGGGTCGCATAATCCATTACCTGCAGGAGAACATTGTATATATCGGCATGGGCCTTTTCTATCTCATCCAGTAGAAGTACCGCGGAGGGGGATTTTCTTATAGCTTCGGTAAGTATGCCTCCCTCTTCGTATCCCACATAGCCCGCAGGTGATCCTATGAGCTTGGCCACCGAATGCTTTTCACCGTATTCACTCATATCAAAGCGGATAAGCTTTACCCCGAGTTCCGCTGCAAGCTGTCTGGCGATCTCTGTTTTCCCCACACCGGTCGGTCCTACGAAAAGCAGGCTTGCCAGAGGCTTGTTCTCTCCCGTAAGCCCGGCCTTTGAAAACTTCACCGCATTAACCACCTGTGATATGGCCTCATCCTGTCCGAAGATATTCCCCTTTATACGTTCTTCCAGGGTGGACAGTCCCTTTACGTCGTCTGTTTCAACGGTCTCAATGGGAACACGGCAGATATTTGTAAGTATGCCGTTTATAACATCCTTATCGACAGTCTGTGTCTTTCCCTTAAGGGGATGGAGCTTGCGGTACGAGCCCGCTTCATCCATAAGGTCTATGGCTTTGTCCGGGAGGAATCTCTCGTTTATATACTTTACGGCACTCTTTACGGCATACTCCAGGACGCCGCGTGAATATTTAACCCCGTGGTATTCCTCGTATCTTTCCTTCAGGCCCTTAAGTATCTCAACCGCTTCTTCTTCCGACGGCTCCTTTATCTCCACATTCTGGAAGCGCCTCGTAAGGCTCTTATTCTTTTCAAAATATTTCTTATATTCTTCAAAAGTGGTGGCACCGATAAATCTGATATGCCCGTCAGACAGATAGGATTTAAGCATATTTGAGGCATCAAAGGATCCCTCTCCCACAGCTCCTGCTCCCGAAAGATTGTGTATCTCATCTATGTAGATAATGGGCTTTTCTTCCTTCCCGATCTCTGACAGCACCTTTTTAAAACGCTTTTCAAAATCACCCCTGTACTGGGTTCCGGCAAGCATGCCTCCGAGATCCAGTGCAAAGATCTTTGCTCCTTTTATGGCAGAGGGCACTTTTCCCTTTTTCAGTCTCTCTACAAGACCATATGTTATAGCGGTTTTTCCGACGCCGCTCTCCCCTATATGAAGCGGATTGTTTTTCTCCTTCCTGCAGAGTATCTGTATGGTTCTCTCCAGTTCTGCCTCCCTTCCTATCAGGGGATTTATATCCTTTAAGCTTTCATTTAAGCAGGGCGCATAGAGCTTCCAGCCCTTTACGCCATCTTCCCATTCATCACTTAAATTTATGACTTCCTTATCCTCTGTGGCATCTCCCTCTAAAAATGAGAGTTCCTCAAGGATATCTGCTTCAACTACTCCCTGCTGCTCCATATAATAAAGCGCATAGGAATCCTCCAGGTTCCATATGGCGTGGATGATATGCCTCACATATACTTCGCTGCAGCCGCTGTTATAGGCGCTCTGTCCGGCAAACATAAGGAGACGGTTGATCCCCGCCGACAGCTCAGGCTCCCGGTCCTCCACCTTTTCAACATAAAGGGATAAATATTCGGCAAGCCTCTTTTTCAGCAGCTCCGTATCTCCTCCGCAGGAAGCGAAAGCCTCGATAAACAGCCCTTCTTCAGAAAGGATCAAAAGCAGGGTCTCCGGTGTCACATATTCAAATCCTTTTTCTTTTGTATAGAGAATGGCCCGGTGAAGCACGGCCATAACTTCCTTTGATAATTCCATCACGCTTCCTCCACCGTCATCCTGAAGGGATATCCCGAATCCCTGGCCCTGGACAGCGCTGTACTGACCTTAGTTTGAGCTATGTCATAGGGGTATTTACCCACTACGGCCTGTCCCTTTTTATGGACATTTAGCATTATGGACCGGGCAGTCACCTCGTCCTTATGAAAGATATCTTTAAGTACATCAACCACGAATTCCATTGTGGTGAAATCGTCATTGTACATGATGACATTAAACTGCCTCGGTTCCTTTATCCTTGTATTGGTACGTTCTCTTATGGATTCTTTTGTCGCCATATCATATTCCTTATATTTTTATCTTATGATTATAAACCACGTCACTCCTGCTGTACACGGTAGCGTTTTGTAAAGTGAGCATATCTTAACCACGCTGTCACAAAGCTTATTAACCACACTACTCCGGAGGACACCCATACTCCTTCCTCCCCGAAGCCCAAATATGCGGTAAAAAGCACAGGAACCGTAAACCTCCCGATGATCTCCACTACTCCGTTAAAAAAGGAGAAGAAGGCATCACCCATACCGGTAAGCACGCCCCGGATAACATATATCATCCCGAGAGCAAGATAGAAAAGGCTGGTGATCTTTAAGCCTTTGGCCCCCAGGGCAATGACATCTTCATCTGTCACAAAAAGCGCAGTGATCGCCGTTCCGTATACCTGCATCACAAGGATCAGTACCGCAGAAAGCACCACCATTATTATGATGCCCGTTCTGTATCCGGAATATACCCTGTCATATTTTCTGGCTCCAAAGTTCTGACCGCTGAAGGTAGCGAGGGCAGTTCCCAGAGTCATATAGGGCTGATGGATAAGCTGCTCTATCCTGTTTGTGGCTGTATAGGCCGCAACGACCGTTGTACCGAAGGAATTGACAACTCTCTGAAGAGCCATTGTTGATACCGCAATAAGTGCGAACTGTATGGACATAGGCACACCCAGCCTGAGGATCTGATAACTCATCTTTGCCGTTAGTGACATATCCTTTTTTGTTATCCTGAAATAGGGATTTGTCCTGTATGCATGAATAAGGCATAGTACTACGGAGATCAGCTGGGAAAAGACCGTAGCCAGGGCGGCACCCACTATTCCCATGGAGAAGGAACACACAAAAATGATGTCCAGTATGATATTTACTACAGTGGAGAAGATGAGAAAATACAGCGGAGTCTTTGAATCACCGAGAGCTTTCAGCATTGCGGCCAGATAGTTATACAGTGATACAAATAAAAGCCCTATACACATATAACGGGTATAGAGAACCGCATCACTTAATATGAGGGCCGGAGTATCCAGGATCTTAAGCAGCGCGGGGGCGAGGAAATACCCGGAAACACCAAAGAGCACGGGAATTATCAGCATGATGATGCCGGTATTTACTATGCATTTTTTCACACTGTTATCATCGTGGGCGCCGTAATACTGGGAGACCACAATTCCACCGCCGTTACCTATACCGTTACACAGGGCAAAAAACAGGAAGGTTATGGACATTGTCGCCCCAACTGCGGCAAATGCATTTGAACCGATAAAGCGCCCCACTATTATGGAGTCCGCCAGATTGTATATCTGCTGGAAGAGATTTCCGATGAGAGCCGGCAGGGAAAAAAGAAGAAGATGCCTCACAGGGCTCCCGTTTGTCATATCAGTAATGCTGCTTTTCATAAAAGCCTCCGGCAATAACGATCCAATTCTATAATCCCCTGCTGTTATTGAATTATACACTATTAGCGGTTATAATCCCAACTTTGGTAGAGGAAGCATTTTGATGCTAAAACACCGGAACAGATCAGCAGTGGTATACGAATTAATACCCTATCAGTTCCGGAACTACTGCAAAAAATACCAGATCCTCGGTTCCGTTATTGATCATGGAATGACCGTGACCCTTTGGACAATAATGACATCCTCCGGCAGCTGCTTCCTCCCGGATATTATCATCGTAAATGAAATCTGCTTTCCCGCTGATGATATAGATTATTTCATCACTGGTCACATGCTTATGGTATCCGACAGAGGATCCGGGTCTCAGCCTCCCATATAAGATCTTGCCATCCGCATCAGTATGCATCCTGGCGATCAGTTCTCCTTCGCCATCCTTGAATCTTGGTAATACCTGTTCTACCATGTTCTTAAAATCTACGATCATGTCTTCTTCTCCTCTGAAATCTTGAAAATCCTATAATATAAACATGCCCTGACAAGGCTGCATATATTATATCGTCCGTCCGATCGGGGACATTATTGAATTATACCCCATAAACAGTTATAATACACATATTTTGTAGAAAGCAGAGGTAGGAAAATGGCAGAGACAAATAAGAATCCGGTAGTTACCATCGAGATGGAGAACGGGGATATCATGAAGGCGGAGCTTTATCCCGATATTGCCCCAAATACTGTGAATAATTTTATTTCCCTTATAAAAAAAGGGTTCTATGACGGTGTGATCTTCCACAGGGTCATAAGCGGTTTTATGCTGCAGGGAGGCGATCCCGACGGCACCGGGATGGGAGGCCCGGGATATTCCATCAAAGGGGAATTTACGAATAACGGATTTACCAATGATCTTAAGCATGACAGAGGGATCCTGTCCATGGCCCGGACCGTGATCCCCGATTCCGCAGGGAGCCAGTTCTTTATAATGCATAAGAAATCCCCCCATCTTGACGGTGAATATGCGGCTTTCGGAAAGATCATAGAGGGACTGGACATCGTCGATAAGATCGCCGATACGGCAACAGCCCCGAATGACAGACCCTACGAAACCCAGAAGATGAGTAAGGTCACGGTTGAAACATTCGGAGTTGATTATCCGGAGCCTGAGACAATACCGGAATGAAATTATAATAAAATTACGGCGGACAGCTTTTTCAACGCTGTCCGCCGTTTTAATGTAAATAATTCTTTCGGTGTTGAATAGTAACTATCAGTTATCTTTGGAGACTGCTTCACCATCTGAAAGGGTAACGCTTATGGTCTTCTCTTCAAATCCATGATAATCTGAGGGTTCATACAAGGTGATCATGACCGTATCTCCCGGATTTTTGTCTGCGATAATACCCTTAAGCTCTTCCATAGAGGAAATAGTCTTTCCGTCTACGGCAGTGATGACTGAATGCTCCTTTATCCCTGCTTTTTCAGCTGCACCGCCCTCGGATACCTTCATGATCATCACACCTGCAGGAATGTTGTAAGATGACCTCTCTTCATCCGTAACGGTATAGCCTCTGATGTCGAGGAAGGCCCTCTGTACCTGGCCGTCTGTATTACCGGATCCGTTATCATTCGCGGCATTTCCCTGATTCCCGTCATGCTGTCCTTCCTCGTCGTGATGTCCGTTCCCGGGAGTGTTGTTTCCGTTATTTCCGTAATTGAATGGCTGCATGTCCCGGAAGAAATCCCCGAGATCGTTTCCGGGATCATTTCCCGGTGCGATCCCCTGATCATTTCCCGGAGCATTTCCCTGATCGTTTCCGGGCACATTACCCTGATCTCCGTTGAAGGAGCCGGCATCATTATTCCCGGCGGGAACGCTTTGGCCGGCTGCCACAGCATTATCCGGTGGTAACGGTTTAATCTCAGCCTTTGAGATCCCCTTCATATATCCCGCATTATAGGCCGAGTAGCAGACTGCTCCGCAAAGGACTACTATAAGAAGCGCGAACAGGGGCTTTGGAATGGAAATGTTATTATCATTTCTTTTTCTGTTTTCATTTAAGTCTTCATTTGAATTTCTGTTTTCATATTCATCCACTTTTTCTTTCCTCCTCTGTTTATTTTTGTAAACGGTAAAACTCTATTTACATCAGATTAAACAAAAAGTGTGTCCGAATTATGTTCAAATGATGATCTTTTGGTGGTTTACTGTTGCTTTTTAATATTTGCAAGAATATAGCCTATGGTGCCGGGGGCATATTCTTTGCTTTTCCCATTATGCTTTTTATCTTTATGAACGGGTCTGGCGGACTTTGAATTATCCGAAGGTTTATGTCCTTCCTTCTTCCCGTTTTCATCCACCATGGAGAGGGAGATCCGCCCCTTCTTTTCATCCACCTCTAAAACCGTGACATCTACGATATCTCCTACGGATACCACCTCAAGGGGATGTTTGATGTATCTGTCCGACATCCTGGATATATGTACAAGACCGTCCTCATGCACTCCGATATCAACGAAAGCTCCGAAGTCAATAACGTTCCTTACGGTTCCCTTAAGCTTCATGCCGGGCTTTAAGTCCTTCATTTCCAGCACATCGGATCTGAGAACAGGTTTCGGCATCTCTTCCCTGGGGTCTCTGGCGGGTTTCTCAAGTTCTGACAATATATCATTTAATGTGATCTCACCGCAGCCTATCTCTGCTGCGAGAGCCGCCTTATCCTTTATCGTCTTCTTAAATTCACGGATCTTTTCTTCTTCACGTATGCCGCAGCCAATCTTTTTAAGTAAGATCCTGGCGCTCTCATAGGACTCCGGATGAACCGCCGTGGCATCTAACGGCTCCTTACCGCCGTTTATCCTGCAGAATCCCGCACACTGTTCAAATGCCTTGGGCCCCAGTTTTGGCACTTTCTTAAGTTCCTGCCTTGTATGGAATTCCCCGTTAGCTTCCCGGTATGCGACGATATTCTTTGCAACCGTGCCCGATATACCCGATATATATGAAAGAAGGGAGAATGAAGCGGTATTGAGGTCAACCCCCACGCTGTTCACCGCATCTTCCACCACTCCGGTAAGGGCCTCTGACAGTTTCTTCTGGTTCATATCATGCTGATACTGCCCTACCCCGATAGACCTAGGCTCTATCTTTACAAGCTCTGACAGGGGGTCCTGCACTCTCCTCGCAATAGACGCCGCGCTTCTCTGTCCCACGTCAAACTCCGGAAACTCCTCGGTTGCAAGCTTGCTGGCGGAATACACACTTGCCCCCGCCTCATTTGTGATCACATACTGCACAGAGGAACCCGGGATATCGTGAAGGAGTTCCGAGACCACCTGCTCAGATTCCCTTGAAGCCGTACCGTTTCCTATGGAAATAAGGCTTATCTTATATTTATCTATAAGGGCTTTAAGCACCTTCTTTGCTTCCTCGGTCTTATTATGGGGCGCTGTGGGATAGATCACCTTTGTATCCAGGACTTTTCCAGTGGGGTCTACCACCGCCAGCTTGCATCCGGTACGGAATGCGGGATCCCATCCAAGGACGGTCTGTCCTGCAATGGGC
>JAEEGL013204907.1_pt1 | contig 10915 bp, 11 predicted proteins | sample 9134231 | NCBI WGS metagenome assembly JAEEGL01 (sample SAMN16246548, study PRJNA631951) | gut metagenome | biome: gut microbiome; feature: rumen; material: fiber-attached | host: Bos | place: Iran: Karaj | collected 2018-10
CAGAGTCTTTACAGCGTTTTCAGGGAGCGCGTCACCCGGGACCATACCGACTATTTCGGCGTCCGCCACCGCGAAGCCCCTTTGCGCGGCCTCTTTCTTCACAGTCTCGGTTACCTTTAAAACCGACGTCGTTTTATAGTCCGTCAAATTGCAGGTGACCTGCGCGAGACCGCGGTCGGCGAGAAAGACTCCGAGCGCTTTGACGCATTTCAGTCCGCCGTTTTTCTCGCGTATCACCGAGGCGATATCGGAAGCGACGGCGACGTCCGGGGTATTCAGAATGAGGTTATAGGCTATGAGCGGCTTTCTCGCGCCTACGGCGACGACGCCCGCCGTGGGATGAACTTTTCTCTTTCCGAAATCGGGTTTCCACTCTTTTTGTAAAAGCTTTGCCGGCATCCCCTCGAACTGTCCGCGGCGGATATCGGCGAGGTTTTTTCGGTTTCCCGCCGTCGCGGCGTATTCGTATAGAAATACCGGCACGCCCGCCTCCCGCCATATTCTTCTGCCGACCCTTTTCGAAAGCGAAACGCAGTCCTCCATAGTCGCGCCCTTAAGGGGCACGAAGGGGATCACGTCGGCGGCGCCCATGCGGGGATGCTCACCCTTTTGTTTCGTAAGGTCTATAAGCTCGGCCGCTTTAACGGCCAAGGCGACGGCGGCCGCGCCGACGGCCCTCGGGCTTCCCTTGAAGGTCAGAACGCTTCGGTTATGGTCGGCGTCGGACGTGACGTGCAAAAGCTTTACGCCCTTAACGGCCGAAACGGCGTCGCAGACGGCCTTGATTATTTCCCCGTCCTTCCCTTCGCTTATATTCGGCACGCATTCTATTATTTTTCTCATTATTTCCTCTTGCAAAACAAAACGGCGGAAAACCGCCGTTTTAATTTATGTCTTATCTATTATATGTTTTTTTATGGCGCGGAAGGTCTTTTCGCTTATGTCGTGCTCGATTTTGCAGGCGTCGGCCGCCGCCGTCTTTTCGTCGACGCCTATGGCGACGAGCAAATCGGTAATAACGCGGTGACGCTCGTAAATGGTCTCGGCGATCTTCGAGCCCTTTTCGGTGAGAAGCAGGTAACCGCTGTCGTCAAGGGCGACGAAGCCGTCGTTTTTGAGCCTTGAGAGCGCCCTGCTTATCGAGGCCTTCGAATAGCCCATCATCTCCGCGAGATCGACGGCGCGGACGTTGCTTAACTTCTGCTTAAGTATCAGAATATTCTCAAGATACATTTCTCCCGATTCGCGCAAGGTTTTCCCCTCCTTTTTATAGATTCATTATACCATTTATAAAAAGAAAAATCAACAAAAAAAGATTTTTTGACTTTTTTCAAAAAAACTCTTGACAAGTTAGCGTATGACAACTATAATATGGTATGAGGTTAGCGAAGGCTAACCGTTGTCCGAAAGGAAGGATGAAAATGATGCCGCTGCTATTTGCCGCCGTCGGAGAGACGAACACCATAAAGAAAGTGGGCGGAAATCCCGAAGTCAAAAAGCACCTCGAAAATCTCGGCTTCGTCGCGGGCGGTCTGATAACCGTAGTTTCCGAAACGGCGGGAAACCTCATAGTCAACGTCAAGGAAGCAAGGGTCGCGGTAAGCCGCGAGATGGCGCAGAAAATAATGATATAAGGAGAGAAGAATATGAAAACGCTTCGCGATGCGAAAGTCGGCGAGACCGTTAAAGTCGTCCGTATTAACGGCTCGGGCGCGATAAAGCGCCGCATTATGGACATGGGTATCACCAAGGGCGTGGAGATCTACGTCCGCAAGGTGGCGCCGCTCGGCGACCCCGTGGAGATAAACCTTCGCGGTTACGAGTTAAGTCTTCGCAAGGCCGACGCCGAAATGGTTGAAATAGAGTAATTTTTCGGGGAGGGCCCCCTATTTTTCAAACCGTAAGTTGTCTATAGGCAACCGCGGTGGAAAGGAATAATCATGGACATTAAAATTGCCCTCGCGGGCAACCCGAACAGCGGCAAAACGACGCTGTTTAACGCGCTGACGGGCTCCAATCAGTTCGTCGGCAACTGGCCGGGCGTCACCGTCGAAAAAAAGGAAGGAAGACTCAAAAAGCACGACGGCGTCATAATAACCGACCTTCCCGGCATCTATTCCCTCTCGCCCTACACCCTCGAAGAGGTGGTCGCGAGAAACTATCTCATCAACGAACGTCCCGACGCCATTTTGAACATCGTCGACGGCACCAACCTCGAAAGAAACCTCTACTTAACGACCCAGCTCACCGAGCTCGGCATCCCCGTCGTCATAGCGATAAATATGATGGACGTCGTCCGTAAAAACGGCGACAAGATAGACGTTAAAGAACTTTCAAGACAGCTCGGATGCAAGATCATCGAGGTCTCCGCTCTCAAAAACGAGGGCATATTCGAGGCGGCGGAGGCCGCCGTCGCCGCCGCGGCGGACGCCAAGACCGTCCCGCAGCACAGCTTTTCGGGCGCCGTCGAGCACGCCATAGCGCACATAGAGGAGGCCGTTCTCCACGATATGCCCGAGGAACGCCAGAGATGGTACGCGATAAAGATATTCGAACGCGACGAAAAAGTCCTCGAACAGCTTAAAATTCCCGAGGACGTCATGGCGCACATCGAAAGAGATATCGCCGCCGCCGAAAAAGAACTCGACGACGACGCCGAAAGCATCATCACCAACGAACGCTATATCTATATCGCCGGGATAATCAAATCGTCCTATAAGAAGAAGGACGCGGGCAAGCTTTCGGTCTCCGACAAGATCGACCGCATCGTCACTAACCGCTGGCTCGGCCTCCCGATCTTCGCCGTTATCATGTTCCTAGTCTACTTCCTCGCCATGGCGCCTGGCGCCGTCGGCACGAGGCTTACCGACTGGATGAACGACGGCGTCTTCGGCGACGGCTGGAGACTTTTGGGCATAGGAGACGGAGCCTACGAAGAGGTCTCGGGCGAATATTCCGACGCCGTCACCGCCCTTTCGGCCTACGGCGTGGAGTTTGACGCCGAGGATGAAAGCTTCGACCCCGCCGCCGTCCTTGCGGCCGCCAAAGCGGTGACCTCCGATAAAGAATACGTCACCGTAACGGTCGAGGACGAGGAGACTTTGCAGGAAAACGAAATGAAGGTCTATTTCTCCGAAGTCCCCGAAAGCGCGAGCGATGAAGACACTATCATGACGTCCTTCAAAGACGCGGTGGCCTATTTTGAAAGCAAAAACGCCGCCTTCGAGGAGCCCGATCCTGCCGCCTACGGCGTGTGGGTGCCGGGCATCCCCGTTCTGGTCGAGCAGGGGCTTGACGCAGTAAACTGCGCCGACTGGTTGAAGGGTCTAATCCTCGACGGCATCATCGCCGGTATCGGCGCGGTGCTCGGTTTCGTGCCGCAGATGCTGATTTTGTTCCTGCTTCTCGCCTTCCTCGAAGCCTGCGGCTATATGGCGCGAATCGCCTTCGTGCTTGACAGGATATTCAGAAAGTTCGGCCTTTCGGGCAAGTCGTTTATTCCGATGCTTATCGGCACGGGATGCGGAATCCCCGGTATTATGGCGTCGCGAACCATCGAGAACGAGCGCGACCGCCGTATGACAATAATGACCACGACCTTCATCCCCTGCAGTGCTAAAATACCCTTTATCGCCATGGTCGCGGGCGCCATCTTCGGCGGCTCCGCGTGGGTTGCAACGAGCGCCTACTTTATCGGCATGGCGGCGATAATAGTCTCGGGCATAATCTTAAAGAAGACCAGAATGTTCGCGGGCGACCCCGCACCCTTCGTCATGGAGCTTCCCGCATATCACTGGCCGACCGTCAAAAACGTCCTCCGCTCGACCTGGGAGCGCGGCTGGTCGTTTATAAAGAAAGCCGGCACCATAATACTCCTTTCGACGATAGTCGTCTGGTTCGCCACCTTCTTCGGCTTCACCCCCGACGGCTTCAGGATGCTTGCCGAGGATGAGATAGACATGTCGATTCTCGCTAAAATCGGCGGAGCGATAGCCTGGCTCTTCGCGCCTCTCGGCTGGGGCAACTGGCAGTCGGCCGTCGCCTCCATCACGGGACTTGTCGCCAAGGAGAACATCGTCGCGACGATGGGTATTCTCTTCAGAACGGCAGACGCGAGCGTCTACGCCAACATCGGCGCAGTCTTCACCGCCGTCTCGGCCTACTCCTTCCTCGTCTTCAACCTGCTTTGCGCCCCCTGCTTCGCGGCGATCGGCGCTATCAAACGCGAGATGAATAACGCCAAATGGACGTGGTTCGCCATCGGCTATCAATGCGGCTTCGCATACGCCATCGCGCTTATGATAAATCAGTTCGGCAATCTTATGACGGGCAACATGGGCACGGGCGGAACGCTCGTCCTGAATATTATAAGCCTCGTCGCCGCCTTCGCGGTCCTCGGACTTATGATTTATATGCTCTTCTTCAAAAAGTATAAAGAGGCCGAAAGCCTCACCGTCAAGGTGTAAAAAGGAGGGACTTTTATGGGCGAATGGTTGGCGGCAAATCTCGCGAGCGTCCTTATAGCGCTCGGACTCGTCGGAATAATCGCCCTCGTCGTCTTCATCATGCGGCGGGACAAGAAAAAGGGCAAATCCTCCTGCGGATGCGGATGTGAAAACTGTCCGATGAGCGGTTCCTGCCATAAAGAATAATGAAAAGCGGCGGCAAACGAAAGTTTGCCGCCGCTTTTTTATTTGTTTACAAGCTGCGCCGTCTGCCACTTTTTGGGCGTGACGCCGAAACGGTATTTGAACCGCTTGATGAAATAGCAGTAGTCGCAAAAGCCGTTATTCAGGCAGGCCTCGGTTATATTCATCCCCGACAGCATATCCGTTTTGGCCGCCGACATACGCTTTAATTCAACGTAGTCCTTCGGCAAAATGTTTATACGCTCCTTGAAAAGCTTTATGAGATAGTGCCGGCTTATGCCGAAATGGTCCGAGACCTCTTTCAGGTATTTTATCTCGCGGAAATTTGCGTCGACGTAGTCGAGTATCGATCTGAAAAAGGCGGGAAACGGCCTGCTCTCGACGGGCGCGGCGTTTTCAAAGCAGGTGAGCATATAGAAATAGTCTGACAGCATCTCAAACTTTTCATTATCCCCGTAACCGCCTGTCGACGCCCGCTCGCAAAAGCTTACCAACCGTTTTTCGTCTTTTTCGTCGAGCGTTATGAGCCTGTCGCTCCCGAAAAGACGCGAAAAAAGGTCGGAGTTGCCGTTATAAATCCACACGACGTAATAGACGCACTCGGTCTTCGGCGGGATCCTCACGTTGTGCGTATCGTAAGGCTTTATCAAAACCGCCGTCCCGGGTCTGCACGAATAGACGGTATTTTCCACGAGCGCCTCGTAAACGCCCGAGACGTTTATGAGTATCTCGGTAAAGTCGTGAAAATGAATACCCGAATTAAACGGAGCGTCGCCGTAATCGCGTTTCGGGAAAACGCTTATGGCCTCGGCGTTAAACCCGGGGAGAAAAACGTCGTTTTCCATTATCTCATCTCAGTTACAATATTTTATGTTTATTGTAAAATATATTATAGAAATTGTCAATATTTAATGCTATAATTATTTCAAGAAAGGCGGTAAAACTATGAAAAGACTTATTTCGTTAACTTTGTCGGCAATGATCCTCGTCACCTCTCTCTTCGCGTTCGCGGCCTGCGGAAACGGCGGCGGCGCGGGTGAAAAAGATCTTTTCACCTTCTACGATCGCCTCGACGACGGCGACGTCGACATAACCAAATACGATTACGTCGACGTCAAGAGCGACGCGGGTTTCGACGGCAACGAGGGCGGTTTTGCGAACATCAATCCCCTGAAGTCTGACAAAATGGCCGTTAACGGCTTCGCGAGCTTCGAAAAGGACAGAAGATTTTACAGAATCGACTGGAAGACCAAGGACAGCTTCGGCGGTAACGTCGCCAGTAACGCCTATAATACGGCGGGCGGCAGAGTGCGTTTCTGCACTAATTCGACCAAGATAAACATAACCGTCAAATACGGCAACTACACCTACGGCTATAACCACGTCTCGATTTCGGGCGCCTTCGGTATCGACGTTTACGTGGGAACGGGCACCTCCCGCAGGTGGATCACGACCGTAAAGCCGAACTATAACGACACTTCCGTCACCGCGACCGTAAACCTTTATCTCAGCTATAAGAACAGCGGCTACAAGGAAGTGACCATTGAGCTCCCGACCTACGCGGGCATCCGCTCCATGTCGATAGGTTTCGACAGCGGCAGCAAGATAGCGGCGCCCACGCCGTTTAACGTGAGCAAGCCCATAGTCAACTACGGCTCGTCGACGAGCCACGGCGGCTGCATCTCGCGCCCGGGCAATCATTATCTGAACGTTCTCGGAAGGATATTCGATGCCGACTTCATAAATCTCGGCTTCAACGGCTCGGCGCAGGGCGAACAGTCGATAGCCGACTATATCGCGAATATCGATATGTCCTGCTTCATACTCGACTACGACGACAACTCGCCGACGGCCGAGACGCTCCGGAACACCCACTACAACATGTATAAGACGGTGAGGGATAAAAATCCCGACCTTCCCATAATAATCGTTTCGCGCCAGTGGCCCTACCCCGGAGAGGACGACGCACGCCACGATGTGGTTTACGCCACCTACAAAAAGGCGGTCGACGAAGGCGACAAGAACGTCTACTACGTCGACGGATATTCGGTATACGGCGAATATAACCGCGACCTCTTCACCACCGACGGCGTCCACCAGAACGACCTCGGCATGTACGCCATGGCGATGGCGCTCTACCCCACCGTGAAAGAAGTCCTCGCGAAGCAGGGCTTCACCGTCTCCGGCACGGTCAAAAGATAAGCGTAAAATCAGTATCCCCGTCCATAAGGACGGGGATACTATTGTTTTTACTCAGTTCCAGCCGTTAGGGTAACTGCCCTCGTTATCCTCGTAGCTTACCGTTATTATTTCTTCTGTCCCGAACATATTTATCTCAACTTCGGGCGATTCGTATTTTTTCATCAACTTTCACTCTCTTTTAATAGTTTATGTCGGCCGCCGCGACTATCCCTTCAATACTTCTTACGCAGGGATTGGAATAGACGACGCTGCCGTCGTTATAGATTGCATAGGCCACCGCGACGTATCTTCTCGAATAGTTCGTCTGGCCTACGTCGGCATTGGGGATGTTGACAAGCACGGCGGTGAAGGTGATATAACCGTCTTTGTTGTAATAGAGTTTTTTTGCCTCTATGTCGAGATATTTTACGCCGTTGACGGTGCCGTTCTTGGTAAATGCGAGTTTGCAGGCGTCGCCGTCAAGCTTGTCGAGCGGCATAAGGAGCATGCCGAACTTCGTTATGTTGCCGATGGTCGCAACGCCGTCGCCGTCGACCGTCACTTCGCCGTTTATTTCGCTCTTGTTCATGTGCGCGGCGAAACGTATACCGGCCGTGCCGGTCGTTCTGTATTGCCCGCCGAGAATATAGGCGCGGCTTGCAACGTCGTTTTTATCGTCCACGTAACCGGCGTTGCTTCCGTTGACGCTCTTCACGGTGACAAGTCCGCCGCTGTTGCCGTAGCCCTGATTTGTAATTACTAAATAGCACTTTCCTGCGGAACCGACGACGTTGGTGACATCGAACTCGAATTCGACCTTGTTTTCGCCGTCCATATAATAGAGATTTTCACCGTTTAAGGCTATCTTCACGTATTTGCGTTCGCCCTTGGTGTAAATATTGCCGACGGTTATAGTCGAATTGGCGTATTCATAAAACTCATTTTCAAAAGAGACCTCGCCGCAGGTGCCGTAAGCCATGACGTTATAGAAGGCGTTTTCGGGGACGGTCACGTTGCCCGATATCATAACGCCTACCGTTTCATTTGACTGAAAGTTGGGCGCGTAGCTTCTTTGGAGGAAACCGACGGAATGAGTGGTCGGCTTTTTAGCGGTAAAGAAAATACCGAAGTATCCGTTCGGAGACGGATTGCTGTACTGTTCTTTGCTGAAAACCACGCCGGTCTGCTCTAAGGATATCTTGACCCCGTAGACCACGCTCGCCTGTCTGAACCAGCCGTCGCGGCTATCGAGGATCATCTCGCCTTTTTCGTTGTAGCTTACCGAGCCGACGGGGTTTGCAATGGCCTCGGCATTCCACTCGGGGATTATATCCCAGTTGCTTTCATCGGCGTCGAAATAGGGCGCGGTCGAATTGTAATACCAGTCGAAAGTGACGCCAGAGAAATCGTCGTCCATAACGCCGACGCCGATATTCGCCATATCTTCCTCGGAGCCGGCGTATTTGATCTTCTTGAGCGCGGCACAGCTGTCGAAAGCATGGTTTCCTATGACGGCAAGGCTTGCGGGAATTATGAGCGTGGTCATTTCGTTAAGGCCGTAAAACGCATAATCGCCCACCGCGACGATGCCGTCGGGTATCGTTTTGGTGACGTTGTTGACGGCGGTTAGCACTTTATTCTCAGCTATGTCTATAAGACAGCCGTTTTGCACCTTAAACGCGGTATTGCCCGAAGCTACGGAAATACTCTCAAGGAACGGAGTGCCATCGCATAGACCGCTGCAAAAGGCGCCGTCGCCGATATGAGCGACCTGCGCGGGTATGGTTAAATTGATAAACATATTGCCGAAATAGGCCATATAGCCTATAGAAGTGATCGTTGCCGGAATTTCATAATCGGGAAGGCAGTCCATCCCCGCAAAAGCGTAATCGCCTACCTCGGTGACGCTGCCGTCGGTCGGGATCACGGTGTTGAAGCATCCGAGCACGAGCTTATTCGTCCCTTTTTCGTATATGCCGTTATCAATGCTGTAATAATACGGGTTGTCGACGGAGATCGAAAGCTCGGCGGTGTAGGTGCTGCCGAAGGCAAACGCGCCGATATCCTTAAGTCCCGCGCCGAGCGTGACGTAGTCGAGCTCAGAATCGTAAAAGGCGTATTCGCCTATCGAAACGACGCTGTCGGCCATTACTAACGACATAATGGAACTGGCTTTTTCAAAAGCGTGCGCACCGATCGAGACTACGCCCTCGGGAATAACGAGATCGATAAAATGTCCTCCCGAGTATCTGAGAGCGCCGGCAAACGCTCCGTCGCCTATGGCGACGACGGGATGGCCGTCAAGCGTCGACGGTATGCCCGCAAAGCTCGTGTCGTCGCCCGAAAACGCGACTATAGTGGCGTTGTCGCCTTCGAGGGTATACTCGTATTCGCCGCTCGTGTATGCCGTCGAGGTCGGCAAAGCGGCGACTGCAAGCGGCAAAATCATAACGAGCGCGACCGCAAAAGATAAGAGTTTCTTTTTCATGTTTATTCTTTCCTTTCGAAATATTATATAATTCAAATACAATTTAATCCTTTTGTTCATATTCTTTATTAATATTATACCCCCACCCATAGATTTTTGTAAATCCTTTTTTTGATATTTTTTCGATACTTTGATTATTTGAGGATCTTCTTTCAGCAAAACAATAAAAAATAATTCATTGTAAGAATATAACCTTATGCAATTCCATTTCAGAACCATAACGCCGATTTAAATGTTATAATATGAAATGTTGCAATTATTTTTTTGAATATGCCGAGAGGCGTCAAAGAGGTGTTAAATATGAAACCGAGATTAAAGGGATACGGGTCTTACAACGTCATTGGCAAAACCGTTGAAGAAATCAGGAAAAGCAAAGGCATCAAGCAGGGTCGCTTTATCGCAATGCTTCAAAGCCGCGGTCTCGATATCAATCCCTCGAGTTATTCAAAGCTCGAAGGACAGATAAGAAACGCGTCCGACATCGAGGTCTATCATATTGCCGCCGCCCTCGGCGTCCCGATGGAGAAGCTTTTCAAGGCCGTTTCCGACTGAACTTATCGCGATAAAACCGTTTGTCTTTGACAAACGGTTTATTTCATAGTATAATTCTCTAAACGGAAATATTTTGATCGTTTATTACGGCAAGGGAGCAACAATGATGTCGGGAAAGACCATCGTCATAACGGGCGCGAGCGACGGAATAGGCGCCGCCGCCGCGAAAATACTTAAAGAAAAGGGGCACGACGTCATAATCGTCGGACGTAACCCCGAAAAGACCGAAAAGGTCGCGGCGTCACTTTCGGCGCCCTTTCACACTGTCGACTACGCCGATCTGCAAAGCGTCGTCAGGCTTGCGAAGGAGCTTTCAGCCTACCCGAAAATCGACGTCCTCGCAAACAACGCGGGCGGCGCGGGGAATAAGCGCACCATTACCGTCGACGGCTTCGAGCGCACCTTTCAGATAAACGTTCTCGGCGGCTTTCTGCTCACCCGTCTTCTTGCCGACAAGCTTTGCGATTCGGGCGCGACGGTTATTCAGACCTCATCCATCGCCTCAAACCTTTACGGCGCGGGGCTTGACGTCAACGATTTGCAAAACGAAAAAAGCTACTCCCCCTTCACCGCCTACGGCAGGGCCAAACTTTGCGATATTCTCTTCACCCGCGGACTCGATAAGCGTTACCGTTCTAAAGGCATAAACGCCGTCGCCTTCGAGCCGGGCGTGGTGCGGACCAATTTCGCCGCCGAGTCGACTCCATTCGTCCGCTTCTGCTACCGCTCGCCGATAAAGCACCTCTTCACCATATCCCCCGAAAGAAGCGCCGCCCGCCTCGTCCGGCTCGCGGAAGGCGAAGCGGGAAAGGACTTTCTCGCGGGCGAGGTCTACAGCGGCCGTAAGCCGATGAAACTTAAGTTCAGGGACGAAAACGGCGAGGCCGCCGACATCCTCTGGAACTCCTGCGTGGAAATGACGGATAAATACGTTTGACAAATATAAAAACAGTCGGCTTTGAAGGCAAAGCCGACTGTTTTTCCGTTATTCGGTTTTCAGCGTCGCTTCTTCTATCCCGAAGGCGGTGCGGGCTCCGAAAAGCTG
>JAEEGL013451362.1_pt1 | contig 10915 bp, 14 predicted proteins | sample 9134231 | NCBI WGS metagenome assembly JAEEGL01 (sample SAMN16246548, study PRJNA631951) | gut metagenome | biome: gut microbiome; feature: rumen; material: fiber-attached | host: Bos | place: Iran: Karaj | collected 2018-10
AAGAAAATGAAGTAAGTTACTACTTAGGAGAAAAACATATTTATCCTAAAGTAGAAGGTGGTGGTAGTACAGGACTACCTATTGTTACTAAACTTGCATCTGAAACTACTGCTACATTAGACCCTGATAAATGCTATATTTGGCAAGGTAATCCTGCTTCTTTAAATATCAGTCTTGCTACTCCTAGTGATAATACAGTTACACATGAGTATTGGTTTATATTTGAATCAGGTTCTACTGCTACTAATATATCATTGCCTAACGGATTACTTTGGGATAGTAATATAGATACTACTTCTCAGTTTATAGAAGCTAATACTACCTATGAGTTTCATATATGTAATGGTATAGTTAGAGTTGGAGGTGCTGTATGAATGCTGTCAGAAGAAGTTTGATGAACGCTAAAGGTAGTAAAGAATTACCTAATTATGTTCACTTTACTGCCTTAGAAGATAATTCTACACTTGCTAAAGGCGGAAGTTATGGCTCTACGTTAGAATATAGTGCTGATGGTAGGACTTGGGCAAATTTTACTTCTACGGCTATAACTTTAGATAAAGACGATGTTGTATATATACGAGGGAATAACAACCAATTATCTTCAAGTGGTAATACTTTTACACATTTTGATATGACTGGCAGTTTTAAAGTCGGAGGGAACATGATGAGCCTTTTGCATAAAGAGAATTTCAATAGTGAATTTAGCCTTCCAAACAAGACTTATACATTCTGTAAGTTATTTCAATCAACAAGTTGTCTTAAAGATGCTTCCGAATTGCTATTCCCTGCTACTACATTAAGAGGACAATGTTATCAACAAACATTTTATAATTGTACTGGTTTGGAAAAAGCTCCAATAGAACTTCCTGCCACAACTTTAACAAGTGGATGTTATCAACAAATGTTCTATGGTACTAAAATACAAACTGCACCTATCCTTCCTGCTGCTACAGTGGCATCAAATGCTTATTTACATTTGTTTAGAGAATGCATGCAATTAAATTATATTAAAATGTTGGCTACTAATGTTTCTAATCTATCTTCAAGTTCTTGGGTAGAACATGTGCCAAGTGGAGGAATATTTGTAAAGCACATTGATGCCACTTGGACTACTACTGGTAAGAATGGTGTGCCTACTGGATGGACTATAATATATTATGACCCAACAGATGATAAATATTATACAGACCAGACAAAAGCAACTGAGTGTGATGATCATGGTAATCCTATTTAAATTAAATAAGCTATGGATAAAAGATATTATAAAATAGAAGATGGTAAGACAATATTCTATAATGGTGGAATCATTGTTCTTAATGACAGACAGATTATCAATCCTACTGAAGAGCAACTTCTTGAAGCAGGATGGATGATATATGTAGAACCTCCTGTTCCTGTACCTACTCCTCAGCAGTTACTTGAAGAGGCTAAGCAGAACAAATTAGCAGAGATAGATTCTTATAATGAGTCAAGTGATGTCAATGGCTTTATAGTAAATGAACATCAGACATGGATTCCAAGAGAACTTAGAGCTAACTTCAAGACATCTATTGACAGCTATATTGCCCTTGAGATTCCTACTATGACCAAGATTTGGGAAGGTATAGAATATACTACTACTCCTCAGAATTGGTTACAGATGTATTACAGAGTGGAGTTCTATGCTTCAGAATGCCAGAATGTAACTGACAGGCATAAGATTGCTGTTAATGCTATGGATGATATAGAGGATATTGAAGCCTTTGATATTACTGCTGATTATCCTGAAATGCCTGAGTTTACTATAGATGATTATAGTAACGAGTAACTTTTAAAATATAATAGCTATGAGTAAGAAATGTACAAAATCATCAGGCAAGAAGTATTGTGGTGGTGGTAGATTAAAGAAGTAATTATTATGGTAAAGAAGACAACAAAAACTAAACCAAAGACTGCTACTTCTGGAGGTAACACTGGTAGAAGATACCCAAGAGGTGGTAAACTGAAATGAAATGAAGCTAGGAAAGTTATTGATAATAGCCACTAAGATAATACCTGTCATCATGGCAATATCATATATGCTAGATGATATACTGATGTTCTTTGGTATTGACAGTGTGTTCATCAATTACTTTAGTGGTATATCACTACTTTCTTTGCTTTATTTCTACCTTACAAGCTATACTCTGAAGTTCTGCAAGTATCATAGAGTACCATTGCATTATATAGTAGTATGCAATGCTGTTAGTTTCTATGACTACTATATAGGAATGCCTATCAAGGATGTAGATTTCTTGATGCTTCAGATAGCAGTATTCATGATATTTACATTATTATATATTTATCTAAGATTCAAAGTATGCAAGAGAGATTGATAAGAATGCTTACAAAGCTGATGAGAGATACAGCAGATAAGATAGATGCAGGTAACTGTGAGATGTCTGCTGATGAAGCTATGGATTTAATGGATATACTCTCTCATGAGGTATTATCAAAGGATCAGGCTTGTAGTTATCTCAATCTCTCTAGAAGCAGATTTGATGACTTGGTAAGAGAAGGCAGACTTCCTAAAGGCAGAAAGAGAAGAGGCTTTAAGGAGCTTGTGTTTTATAAAGACGAGTTAAACAATTATAAGAATAGGCAATAGCGATTTTTGTCAATAATTAAAGCTTTCATTTTTTCCTCTGGCTTGTGAAAGTCGGAGGTTTTTATTATATTTGTAGTGCAAATTTATTTATATTTTGTCATAAATATATATTTTAAAATTAATTACCAGCCACTTGTCTGTGAAGATAGGTGGCTTTCTATTTCTTTCCAGTTCTTGAAAGATTGGAAAGCTTTTTATTTGCAGACTAAATTCAGCAGGTAATATCTTTCTTATCTAAATTATTGATTATCAGTACTTTATTTTATTTGCAGGTATTGTTTAATCTCCTGCCCTACTCCATATAACTTTGCATTAGTTCTAGAACAAAAAGTCAAATTAAGTATTAACAAGTTAAATGTAAAGTAATATGGGAGAAAATGGTAGTGTAATGGTTTTCCCTGATGCAGGTAAGTCTGCATCTATTGATCCAGGTCTCTTGGCTCTGATGAATAACAATGGAGGCTTTGGTGGTAACAATGCATGGTGGCTCATCTTCCTGTGGATGATGTGGGCATCTGGTGGTAACAACTGGGGCAATGGCTTTGGTGGTAATAATGGTGGTACTGGCTTCTTGGCTAATCAGCTTAACAATGATGCTGGCAGGGATTTACTGCTTCAGGCTATTAATGGCAGGGCTGATGCTATTGGTCAGTTAGCTCAGATTACTAACAGCTCTGTAGATGCTGTAAGAACTAATCTGTTTGCTCTTCAGTCAGCTATTCAGTCTGTAGGTTCACAGGTAGGTATGAGTGGTCTTGAGGTAGTAAATGCTGTACAGGCTGGTAATGCTGCCCTGACTCAAAGACTGTGTGAATGCTGCTGCGAGAATAAGACTGCTATCTTGAATCAGACTAATGCCTTACAGTCACAGCTTGCTGCACATGATGCAAGTGTAAGATTGCAGTTAGCTCAGAATGAAGCTGCAGACCAGTTAGCCGTATGTCAACAAACTAATGCAATCACAAGCCAGAATGAAAGGAACACTAACAGTATTTTGAGTGCTATTGCTGCTCAGACTACTGCAATGACCAAGGAATTCTGTGACTTGAAGGAAAGAGAGCTTCAGAACAAGATTAATACTCAGGGTGATATCATTACCCAGTTGAGGAATCAAATCTCTAATGATCATCAGACTCTGCAGTTTAATTCTGCTTTCCATGCCTTAGATGATAAGATTGATGCTATTGCAGCTAAGCAGCCTTCAACAGTTCCAGTGCCTTGGCCAAATCTTCAAGCCTATAATGCTACTCCAACAGCAACTTATAGCCCTTATGGATATGGTTATGGCTATAATGGTGGTATTGTTTTCTAAATAAGGAATAAGGAGGTAAAAGCATGAATAGTTATTACAATATAACCACTAATGCAGGTGGTATTCCTTACTTGGAAGCTATTAATGTAACTGTAGGTACAGAGAATGTCAATGTAGCCCTAGGCCCTCGTAGGCTTATGCCAGTAGGATATTTTACAGTATATCTGAATAATATTATTCCTGCTGATACTACAACAACATTGCCTGTGATATTATCAATGAATGGCAGTAACAGACCTCTTACTCTTCCTAATGGTACAGCTGTAACAGCAGAAGAGCTTATAGGTGTAAATGTCATTCAGGTATTCAATGACAGGCCAAGAGGAATATTGGCATTGATGTCAAGGACAATAGCATAATTAACTTATAAATTTTATTAATCATGTTTTCAAATTTAAGCAGAGGAAGTATTCTGCATGGCATAGATAGAAGTAATGGAATGAAATGGTTCACAGGCTCTGTAGAGAGAGTGACACCATCAGTAATCAATCAGTATTCAGGTTCTTTTGGGCAGTTCCCTCCACTCAATGTGGACATTGCTGCAATCATTGATGGCAAACAGACTGAATTCAAGGGAATACACAGTAATGAGGCAATAGCTGATTTTGGTAAGGATGGAGTTATACTTGCAGATAACAAGGACACTCTGTACAACTATGTGAAATCCTTATTGAAGACCAGTGAGGATGCAGTCAATGAGGAAAACCTTAAATGGCATAGGGAAAGGATACCACAGTATAAGAAAGTACTCTCAGAAATGGTTCCTGGTTCTTATGGTGATACTGAGGTGAAAGAACTCAAGGAGCAGGTCAGTAATCTCCAGGAACAGCTTGCAGAAGCTCTTGCTCTGCTTAAAGGAGGAAACAGTAAATCTTAAGGATATGATAGTAGTTAGATTCAGAAATAAAGAAGACCATGAAGACATTCTGAGGAAAGTCAAGAAGATGAAGAAATTCGCTGAAGAACTTGAGGAATGTCTGGAAGATGTCATGGATGATGAGATGGAGTATAGAGGTAGCTATAGGAAAGAATGGGATGAAGATGATATGAGTCCTAAAAACCGCTACAGCTATAAGATGAGCAGCAGAATGCGTTAAGTTTAACTGTAGGTAGGATAGGAAAACCTATCCTACCTTTTAATACCTTATTATTATGTATCAGACAAGGACAGGAAGCTATGATGAAATCCCTGAGGGGATGAAAATCTACATAAATAATTATGGATGTCATTTCAATAAGAAGCTTCTTCAGGAGGCTGTATCAAGGATGTATACCATCAAGAATGGCAGGAAGGAATATATCAAGCCGTATACCAAGGAAGAAGTAGACAGTATGATGAATGCCTTTAATATCAAGCTTGAAAGAAATAAGCTATGTGATGCTGCCTATGTAGCTAATATGGCTAAAGCTGATTTTCTTGGCAGTTCCATTGCTTCAGATGAGCATCTTGCCAAATATGTGAAAGATGTTATTGATGATCCTGATGCAATTCCTGGATATGTGTTTAACAGGTTTTATGCAGATTGTATGTTCATGGATAATCCTATAGACTGGGATGAAATGATATGATTAGACAACATTTTCATATTGAAGATAAATGGGAGGTTATAGTCTACTATGATGTAGACTATACTCTTTTTGATAAGATTTGTCTTGAGCTTTTGAATATAGGAACATCAGAGAAAACTATATACAAGCTTCACAAGGAGATGAGTACAGACAGAGCTAAAGGAGTCACTGTAAGTAATGCATCAAGGCATATAAGTATTGTCTTGTTTAACCAACATGATTCAATAGAAGATTACTTGAATACCATTGTCCATGAGGCAGAGCATATAAAACAGGCAATGCTGAAAGCTTATGATGTAAAGGATAATGGAGAGCCTCCAGCATACACAGTAGGATACATAGTCATGAGAATGTATAGGGTATTTAAGAACTTTCTCAAGGTAGAAGAAGCCGCCTAATAGCTAAAGTGTTAGAGATTTAATTACTGATTTTTTGAGCTTTTTGTTTATGGGTAATTTTGATTTGAATTTTAATTGCAAGATAATGAACACAACTTATGTATTTAAGGGGTTTTGTATTACTGTAGGAGGATTTATAGGATGGCTTGTAGGAGAATTTGAGCCAATATTTCCACTTGGAGTAGTTATGATACTGTTTGTACTTTATGATGCCTATAGTGCTTATCTATTGGATAAGAGAGTACATAAAAAATACCCAGATAAAGTACAGCGTAGAAAAGCCAAATTTAATTCTTTCAAATTTGGAAAAGTAATCAAGAAGACCATACCAGAAAGATTGGCTTTAATCATACTGGCCTATCTTGCTGAAAAGTATGTATTCCTGCATGTTGACTGGCATCTTGAGTATGTTTGCTGTGCTACAATCATATTTGAGCAGCTGCTTTCAATAGCTGAGAATATGTCATCATGCAATGATACAGACTCAAGATTCTGGAAGATGCTGAAGAAGATTCTTATTGACAAGACAGAAAAGCATCTTGAGGTAGAATTAGACGAATATAAAGAAGATAAAGAAGAGGAGGAATCATAATGAATCTATGGCAATGGTTTTGGGGAACAAAGCTTATAAAAGACATGAAGACAAATGTTGAAGGTCTGGTTCCATTTATCCTTAAATGGGAATCTGGGGCTGTAAGAAAGAATGGGGAGAGTTTGACTCTCTTGTTTGACAGAGCCAAGAAGACTGGATGGTCCAATGATCCTCTTGATTTAGGAGGAGAAACCATGTGTGGTGTAACTCTTGCTACCTATAAATCTTATTGCAGAAAGAAAGGCTACCCTACTCCAACTGCTTATGCATTGAAGGAAATAAGCTATGAAGAATGGCTTGATGTGCTTAAGACTTTATTTTGGGACAGGTGGAAGGCAGATGAAATTAAAAGTCAGAAGATAGCTAATTTTCTGGTGGATTGGGTTTGGGCTTCTGGCGTATATGGCATTAAGCTGCCTCAGGAGCTTGTAGGAGTAACAGCTGATGGAATTGTAGGTCCCATGACCATTGAAGCCATAAATCATGAAAATCCTGATGACCTTCTTCTCAGACTTTATGCAAGGAGGGTAGAATATTATAACAGGCTTGTAGCACAGAAACCAAATCAGAAAAAGTGGCTGAAAGGCTGGATGAACAGATTAAATGACATTATGAAATATGAAGGATAAAAAGTTTGATTATACCCTTATCTGGCTTTTGCCAATGTTTCTGCTGATGATTCTTGGAATGACTCTGGGGAGCTGTGTGCATTATAAGTATGTGCCAGTAGAGACAATAAAGACGGAATATATTACCAGGGACAGCCTGAGAATAGATTCTACTTATGTACATGATTCCATATTTATAAGGGAAAAACAGGATACTGTATTCAAGGATGTATATAAGTATATGTATAAATATCAGTATATCACAACTACTGACACTGTGATTAAGACAGATTCAATTCAAGTTCCTTATCCTGTAGAGAAGCAGCTTACCAAATGGCAACAAATAAAGATGGATTTTGGTGGTTTGACTATGGGAGCTTGTATAGGATTGTTACTCTTGTTTATAGGGTATATTATTTATGTAAAGAGATTTAAAAAATAGTTAGTTATTAGATGTGCATTGCTGGTATGTGAATATAAGGAATGCTTGGTTAGGTTCCATAATTTTAGATTTTTAGGTTATTAATTAGTTTCCACTGGTTCTATTTTTAGGGCCAGTGGTTTTTTAACGCTTTTTCTTTAAAGCCAAATAGTGCTCATATTTGCATAAAATTTACTATGATGGAAGAGATAAGAGTAAATAAATACCAAACACAGATTACTGAAGAATTACTGTCTCAGTATCCTCAGGAAATACAGGATTCTTTTATGGAATACATTACTACTGTACCATTCATAAGAAACCTTATTTCCCCAAAAAGGCAATATGCCAAAGACAGACCCAGGGATTCTCAAGGCAGGATTATCGTGGATTTAGCCAATCCCCATATCCTTGAGAACATGGATTATTTCAGACCTGCCGCCAAGCATTTTGAAAAGTATGGTGTATACACTAATTTAAAGCCCAACAAGAATCCCAATTCTCCTTATGGTAGATGGATAAGGGAAGAGATTAAAAGATGCTGGGAGGGCTATGTGAGGCCTTCTGATGGGGAATGGGTGACTGGCTATATGTACTTCTACCTGAATTATGTTCCAATGATGGTGACTAAAGCCAGTAAGGATCCAAATAAAAAGAGGGCTTCTCGTGTAGAAGGTTTTCCTGAGTTCTGGGAAGCTACTTATTGGAGGTCACATTATATTGACCAAGCAAGAAATGGAGGTCTGTATAATAACTTTGAGGGTGGAAATCATGCTGTAGAACTCAGCAAGCGTGGTAGTGGAAAGTCATTTTTCCTTGCTTCAATAATGGCTCATAACCTACTTTTAGGAGAAAATGAGGAAGCACATAAGAGAACTACAACAATCCTGACTGCATATTTGAGAGAATATCTTGCTGAGAAAGATGGTACTCTTTCCAAGTTTACTCCTATAAAATCATTTCTTGCAGAGAATACACAGTTCCCAAGAAGGATGCTGACAGACTCTCCAAACAAGATGTCTTGGAAATCAGGGTATAAAGATAAGTTTACTGGGGCTGATATGGGTGACCAGAATATTCTTTTAGGCCTTTCTTCTAAGGATGATGAATCAAAGATCAGAGGTAAACGAGGTTATATACTCTTTGAGGAGTTTGGTTCTTTTCCTAAACTTCTTGATATATATAATAATGTAAGGGATGGTATGAAAGAAGGAAAATATACCTATGGCCTTGCATATTTGGTAGGAACATCTGGTGATAATGATTCTGATTTTCATGGTGCTCAGGAGCTTGTATACAATCCTCAAGGTTATGAGGTGTATGCCATACCAAATAAGTGGGATAAGCCTAATCAAGGAAGGCCCTGGTTTGCTTTCTTTACTCCAGCCTATGTAAACTTGAAAGGTTATTATAATAAGGATGGAGTATCTGATGTTGTAGGAAGTCTACTTCTGATGCTTCAGAGAAGGTATAATGCCAAATATAAAACCTCTGACCCAAAGACTATCATCAAGGAAGTAACCAACATGCCCATCACTCCTGCAGAAGCTATGTTGCAGGGAAATGTATCTCAGTTCCCTGTGACAGATATAGAGGCAAGATTGCAGGAAATAAATGCCAATCCTAATTTCTATGACAATGTAGCTGTGGGGCAATTTATTATACAGAATGACAAGGTAGAATTTACTCCTACTGCAGATGTTCCTATAAGATACTATCAGCAGAAAGACAATAAGAATATGCCTGGAGCTGTGGAAATATTTGAGATGCCACAGACAGATGCAAAGGGAAATGTGTATGAAGGTAGGTATATTTGTGGTGCTGACCCTTATGACAATGATGAATCTACTACTACTTCACTTGGTTCTATATTGGTTCTAGACCTTATGACTGACAGAATAGTGGCTGAGTATACTGGAAGACCCCAGATGGCTGATGACTATTTTGAGATTTGCAGGAGAATGTGTCTATTTTATAATGCAAGGCTTAATTATGAAAATAATAAGAAAGGCCTTTATTCTCATTTCCTGAGAATGAATTCTACATACCTGCTTACTGATGTACTTGAGATTCTTAAGGATAAACAGATGGTAAAGTTTGTAGGAGGAGGAAATACTACAAAGGGTACTACAGCCAATCAGCCTGTAAATGGATGGGCAAGACAACTTATTACTAAATGGTTGCTTACTCCACAGACTACGATTATTAAGGAAGGAGATGAGAAAAAAGAAATAACTCTTCATAATCTTAATTTCATAAAGAATAAGGCATTACTTATAGAGCTCTCTCAATGGAATCCTGTAGGAAACTTTGATAGGGTATCAGCTCTTGGCATGCTTATGCTGCTTAGGGAAGATAAACTAAGGCTTATGCAAGGAAGATATAATGTAGGTATGCAGGATGAATATGACCCAAATGACATTGCCAATGACCCTTATTTCTCTGATAATTACAAGAATCCAGAAGAGAATATGTTCTCCTTAGAAGAATAAGTAAAAAAATAACTGTTTTTACATAAATATTATTATACCCTATTTTTGTGGTAAAGTATAATTAGATTATGAGTATAGAAACATATACAGGCTTTCCACCTCAGAGTCTTTCATATAGGCAGAAAGGCACTAAATGGAGAAAACAGTGTGTAGACTTTGCAGATGCAAAGGGCTCAAGGTTTCATAGTACGAAGGTAGAGGAAACCTATCTGCATAAGAGAATCAATGTGGATTTGGTAAACATGAAGCTTCATGTTGAAGATATCCAGTATGTCCTCAATCCAAACAGATTGAAGGCAAACTTCATTCCTGAGAATATGCAGCATTATCCTATAATCAACTCAAAGCTGAATGTACTTAGAGGTGAAGCTATATCAAGACCTTTTGACTGGCATGCAGTAATAACCAATCCTTCTGCTATCAGTGATATTGAAAACCAGAAGAGGGATATCATATTCCAGAATCTTCAAAGCATCATAGAGGACCAATCTACTTCTGAGGAGGAATTCATGGCAAGACTTCAGGAGCAGGATGATTATTTCCAGTTCCAATATCAGGATATGCGTGTACAAAGGGCTACAGAGCTTTTGAAGCATTATCAGAAGGAGTATGATTTCAAGGATGTGTTTGATACCTATGGAATCATGGATGCCATGACAGTAAAGGAAGAAGCATATCTCTGTGACATTGTTGGTGGTGAACCTACTCTTGAGAGGCTGGATCCACTGAAGCTCAGGGTTTATAGGAATGGAAATTCAAATAAGATTGAGGATGCTGATATGATTGTCTATGAGGATTTCTGGCCTATAGGAAGAATCAGGGACACATATCATGATGTGCTGACAAAGAAAGATGAAGAATACCTTAACAAGCTTCAGATAGGTGTCATTGATGATA
>JAEEGL013943315.1_pt1 | contig 10915 bp, 8 predicted proteins | sample 9134231 | NCBI WGS metagenome assembly JAEEGL01 (sample SAMN16246548, study PRJNA631951) | gut metagenome | biome: gut microbiome; feature: rumen; material: fiber-attached | host: Bos | place: Iran: Karaj | collected 2018-10
CCCCATCTCCGGTAACCGCTACAAACTCTCCTTGTCTTTTTAAAGATTCTACTATTTTCAGTTTTTGTAAAGGAGTTACGCGAGTGAATATTTTTTTTCTTTTTACAAAATCATCAAAAATATTTTCTGCTTTCTTTAAATATTCATCTACTTCTATTCCGTTGGTTACTTCATTATAATCATTTGTTAGTTTTAAATCTTTGGCTATTTTAAAGGCCGTTAAGGGATGATCTCCTGTAATCATTAATACTTTCATACCAGCTGTTTGACATTTTTGAATAGCCGATATTGCTTCTTTACGAACAGGATCAATAAATCCTACTAAGCCCATGAATGTTAAATTCTTAATATCACTTTCTTTATAGTCTTCTTTTTCTTCTATAGGTGATGTTGCGATAGCTATCACACGATAACCATCTTTTGATAAGATTTCATTTTGTTCTATTATTTTTTGTTTATCAAATTTATCTAATAAATTAGCTTTATTACAATAAGATAATATCGTTTCGGGAGAGCCTTTAATCGTACAAAATACTTTATTATTTTCTTTATAAAAAACTGCTGAATACTTATTTTGAGATTCATATGGAATAGTTTCCAATTCTTCGATATTTTCAATATTTATATTTAGTTTTTCTCCTAATACTAAAAAGGCTAAATCGATAGTATCTCCTATTTTTTCTCTTTTAGATAGTTTTGCTTCATTATTAATAACTCCTAATGTAGCTAGTTCTTTAGCATAATTGATTTTGGTTCCTACTACTTTACCTCTTATGTTATACCCACTACCTTCTACCATGTATTCTAATCCATTGGGTAGTATTATTTTTTTAGCAGTTTGTTCATTTACTGTTAATGTTCCTGTTTTATCACTAGCAATTACGGTACAGCTACCTAAAGATTCTACAGAATTTAGTTTTTTTGCAACTACTTTTTGTTTAGCCATTTTGTTAGAAGCAATAGTTAGTGCCATTGTTAAAGCAAGAGGTAAGCCTTCTGGCATAGCTGAGACGGCTAAAGCAATTACAGATACTAAAATTTCATCAACAGGGATATTTTTTAAATAAAGAAGAATCGCTAAAAGGATGCCAAAGATAGAGATTGCCATACTAATTTTACGTGAAAAGTCTTCTACTCTAATTGTTAATGGTGATTTTTCTTCTTTTGTATTTTGAATGGTATTAGCAATTTTTCCAATTTCTGTATCTTTTGCAATTCTTACCACAATTGCTTTGGCTCTTCCTGTTACAACCGTTGTTCCAGCAAATAACATGTTAGTCTCAGATGAAATTGGTATTTCTTTATTACTTAGTTTTTTATCATTCTTTTCAACAGGAAGACTTTCTCCTGTTAGGATTGATTCATCTATTGTTAAATTATGAGATTCTATTACTCTTAAATCAGCAGATATTTTATCTCCTGACTCTAAATAAATAATATCTCCTACTACTAATTCATTTGATGGAATACTAACTTCTTTTTCATCTCTTAAAACTTTACTGTTTTCTGGAACTAATTTTTCTAATGATTCTATTGTTTGATTGGCTTTATTTTCTTCATAAGTTCCAATTAATAAATCTACTATGATTATAGCAGCAATGGCAATAGCATCTACGATTTCACCTACTAAGACAGAAGAAAATATAGCAATCATTAAAAGAATTACAATAGGATCTAGTAATTCCTGAATAAATATATATAAAATACTTTCTTTTTCTTGTTTTGGTAATTCATTTTTTCCATCTCTTAGTTGTCTTCTTCTTACTTCTTTACTAGAAAGTCCCAATAAATTCGTTTGAAAATGTTGAAATAATTCTTCATGACTCATAGCATAATAGCGATCTTGTTTCATGTAGTTCACCCCTACTTTATACTCTATTAATAGTATAACATAAATAAAAAAAGTAGAAAACTCTACTTTAATATAAATTTCTTTGGATCTTCTACTGTATCACTTGTTACTATTAATTTTTTAAAATCTTTTCCTTCTAACTCTGCTAATTTTTTTTCAGCAGTATCGATAGTTCTCGCAACTATATTATTAACACTACGCATACCCGTATTTCCTTCTTCAATACTATTAATAATAGCATCAATGTAAGTCATATCAGCAATTAAATCAACATCAAATTGTCTTTTATAACGACTTTTTCTGGTAGCAAATTCACTTAATTTAGAATTAAGTAGTATTCTTTTCTTTGTTTCTCTATCTAAATCATCATAGGCTAACACACGAGAAATACGAGATAATTCTTCTAAGGTAAAATATCCTTTTTCAATTATTTTTTTACGAATTTCTTCTTCAGAACCTAATGGTTCAATTTTTTTGATACTGGCATTAAAACCAACTTGTTTTGTTCTTGATTGAATTCTTTCAAATACTCCAGCATATACTTTATTTAGCATAGCTGTATTAAATGTTATATCATCTTTATATAATGGAAATGTTCCTCCAGCAGTAAAAGTTAATAGGATATTTTTAACTGGACCTTTTACTTCTCCATCTCCTTCTTTTACCTTATCAAATTCATCTAAGAAAATAATTCCTCTTTCAGCCTTTTTTAAGTCTTTTCCAGCACTCGTATATAATTCCATTAGAATATCTTCAATACTGGTACCAACAATTCCTTGAGGAACTAAATTGGATGAATTGGTTTCAGCAAAAGGAAGTCCTAAATATGTAGAAGCCGCTTTAATCGTTTCTGTTTTTCCAGTTCCTGTTGGGCCAACAATAAGAAAAGAATCTACTTTTTCTCCTTCTACAGCCGTATAATTCATATATAATTTTAAAGCTATTGTTTCTATTTCTTCATCATGTCCATAAATTCTTTCTTTTAAATAATTTCTTAAACCAACATAAGTAATTCCTTGATCGGTTGATTTCTTTTTATTTTCTTTAACTTTTACTTTGATATCTTTTGGTACCTTTATGATTCTTTGATTTGTTTCAACGGTATCTACTTTACCATTTACTACGCTAATTTTTGTTACCCCTTTTTCGATATTATTTTTAGCAAAGCTACTAAGAAGTTTCTTATATTTTTTAATTAATAATTTTACTTCATTTAAATCATTAGAATCCGCTATTTCTTTTAAAGCTTGTTCATTGAATACAACAGCAGGAAGAGTATCATCCATCAAAAAAGATATTTCTTCTTTATTACATAAGGTATTTAAATTTACATCTCTACGTGATTTCCATTCATCCTTATCATTGGCATCTACATAGATAATAGTATCTTTATGATCATCAAAGAAGTAATCTCCTAAGAAATCTTCATCTCCTTCATATTCATAAATAAATTCTAATTCATCTTGTGCAAATACATTATCTACTATATATTTATTTTTATAATCATCTTCAGTACTAGCATAAGAATATAATGTTCTATCTGTTTGAAATCCAGCTTCCGTATCTTTTCCTTTTACTAGAGATACTGGAAATAATAAATACCTTTTCTTATCTAGTCTTATTACTCGATATTTAATTCCATAAACTAGTGTACTTTCGGCCATATACATCACCACGGCTCTTTATTATACATAAAATATGGTTAAATAGCAATAAAAATCAATTCTACAAAAAAGAAAAACGCACTTCCGTACGTTTCTTTTTACCAACTACAGCTAGCATAACCGCCAACACTTATATTACAAAAAATATCGTTACTATCAATTCTTATTGCACCAGTTGCATACGTTACTATTTTCATACTAGGAACTTCACAATTAATAAGGGCACCTCTTCCTGTTCCAGATAATCTACAGCGTGATGGATTATTAGTATAGCCAAAAGCAGTCATTACTGCTTCTTTATTAGATTCATAAAATGAACTAATATAATCAGAAGGCTTATCACTAGTTTTTTCTCCTCTTAAGGAATAAGTTCCGGGAATCATTCCTGGATTAGTTTCTGCCATAGTTTCTGTTACTACAAACTCAATATAGCTTTCTGTAGCGATTCTATTTTCTAATCTATGTTTTAAATAAAAGGGAATATTTTCTCCTGTAGCAGCTAAAAAAGCATTTAAAGCTTCTGCTTGTGTTTCAAAATATGGGATTGTTTCTGGATAAGCTTTGTTTAATGAAATAGCATTATAACCTGTTATATTACTATCCAATTTATTTACCGTATAAATCATTCCATTAGGAAGATGAACAACTTCAACTCCATTACTATCTGCTTGTACATATACCACTCCAAAGTTTAATGATAAAGTTTGTGCACTTGTTGGTAGATCATTATTATCTATATCCCGTTTGAATTCTATTCTTACTTTATAGGTTTCTCTTTTTCCTGCTTTTAGTAAGTGATTTACTCCTATTTCTTTTCCATCACTGTATGATACAGAATAATTCAAATATAATGGTAAAGATGAAATTGGTTCATTATTTAGTTTTGAAGTAATTGACTCAACCATTCCATCTACTGTACCAGCATTAACTGCATCTACCGTAAATTCATAATAATCACCTGGAGTATTTAACGTAATAGTATAGTTGATATCTGTATTTGTTGATTGGATAGAGGCTGCTACATCACCGGTAGATAATTCTACACTACCATTTGTTACATTTAAGTTATCAAAATGAATATTCCAACTACTTCCTTTAATTATACTAGATCCATTAATCTTTAAATCTGTTTGAAGTAGTGCATATCCTACACTTAGACCTACTAATAGCAATAATAGTAAAATTAAATAATCCTTTCTTTTTTTCATATATATTATCCTATTTTGTAAAGATGTATGGATCTTCTAGTGTACCTAATCCTCTCATTTTTAATCCAGTTTTTAAATATACTGCAGGACGTACTCCATAACCTGCTCCTGTTTGTCCATTACTTGAAAAATGATATTCTACTTCTCCTGTTCCATGTACATTTAAAACATCTGACTGAGTATTATAATATGGTGATATTGTCCAAAAGTGTTTTCCTATATGCATCCAGTTATCTAGTGGACATCCTGTTTTACTATTGATAGCTGCTCTACAATCTTCATTTCTTGTAGCATAACCAAAATCTGATGGATATGGTAAGCCTATTTTACCTATCCATGAAGTTGTTCTTACTACTTTATCCCTTGTACATTTTCTATTTGTTAAGCAAGTAGTATCTCCTCTTTCTTGTGTGTACACTGTTTCAACATCTAACAATTCATTAGTAGCTCCTGTATACCATAAAACATCTTCTATTAAATCTTGAGAAGATTTTTTTAATACATAATTCTTATCAAAATTATTTTTTAATAAACCATTATCTTTTTCATTAAACCATGTTTTATTGGTAGATAATTTATAATTTAAATAATCACCATTTAATTCTTTCATTAAAGCAGCACCTTCATAAGTTCCAGAAGGTCCCCATTGATTAATTCCCCGACCATTGTTTACATTAGGAGCTGATGTATTCCATGAATAATTACCAATGTTATCTCCTCTTATTATTTTTATTCGTTCTTCTACTTCTCCATCTTCTGTTTTCTTCACTGGCATTAAACCAATAATTCTCCATATTTCACAAGTACTAGATGAAGGATTAATATAATCTGTACAATTAAAATAAACATAGTTTTTAGGACAAGCTCCTGTATAACGATAATCCTCATCTCCATTATCATGTATTACTTTTACAAATTCTCCTGTTCCTTCGCAGCCATCCATTGTTGTTTCTTCTTCTGTTACTAATGATTTTAAAATGTTTTCTCCATCTTCAGCATGGGAAATTGTAATAGCATTATCATCTGCTTGAATATAGACTACTCCAAAATGTAAATCTAATACTTGAGGAGTATCTGGTAAATCTTCATTATTTAAATCTTCTTTATATTCCATTCTTACTTTATAAGTTTCCGAATCTCCCGCTTTTAAATATTGATTTTTTAATAATTTAATCCCATCTAAATAAGATACACTATAATTCAAATAATTAGGTAATGTTTCAATTGGATTATTATTTAATTGATTGGTAATAATATCTATCATAGCATCAATCGAACCATCGTTTATTACATCTACTAAAAATTCATAATAGTCTCCTGGTTCAGATAACGTAATACTATAAGTTACATCTGTCTTTGTTATAGGATCAATTGTTGGAATTGTATTTCCACTAGATAATTCTACACTACCATTCGTAATCCTAATATTATCAAAGTAGATATTCCATGTATTTCCTCTTATTTTACTAGTTCCGTTAATTGTAAGATTTGTTCTTAAAAGAGCAAATCCTATTCCTAAAGATCCTATTAAGATAATTAATAAAGTTATAATATTTTTCTTTCTATTCTCTTTCAACTTCATTATTACACCTACTATCTATTCTAATTCTATTTTACTATTATAATGATTGTAATACAACAATAGATTCCTATTAGTATGTTTTGTTTACAAAAAAAAACGAATTATAGACATAATTCGTTCTTTCAATATTTTTTAAACTGCTGTATAGCCACCATCTACTGGTAAAATAACACCTGTTACATAACTTGCTTCGTCACTTGCTAAGAAGATAGCAGCAGCATTTAATTCTCCTTCGTTTCCATAACGTTTCATAGGTACATGACTATTAGCAAACGCTTGGAACATTTCTGTATCAAGTACTGCAGTAGTTAATTCTGTATAGAAATATCCTGGACAAATACAGTTAACAGTAATTCCTTGTGGAGCAAGTTCTGCAGCAGCAGCTCTTGTAAAGTTAACAACAGCACCTTTTGATGAGTGATATGCAATTGTTGGTATTTCAGCATTTCCAACCATACCATACATTGAAGCAATGTTAATTACTCTTCCATAATGATTCTTCTTCATAATATTACCAAAAGCTCTAGTCATTTTAAATACTGAAGTTTCATCTGTAGCAATTGTGAAATCCCATTCTTCATCATTCATTTCAAGTACACCTTTATCTTTAGATGAACCAGCACAGTTTACTAATATATCAACATGACCAAATTCTTTTTCTGCAGCTGTAGCAGCATTATTAATATCTTCAGTAGAAGTAACATCACATTTTACAGCAAGTACTTTAACTCCATCTGCTTCTAATTCCTTTTTTAATTCTTCTAGTCTTTCAACACGTCTAGCTAAAATAACAAGATCTGCTCCTTGTTTGGCAAAAGCTCTTGACATTTGCATTCCTAAACCAGATGATGCTCCTGTTACAACAGCTACTCTTCCTTTAAGATTAAACATAATAAATCCTCCTTATAATTACTATTTCATTATATCATAGTTTAGAGAATCTATTTTATTTTTTACATATATTTACACTTTTATCTGTTGCCAATCTTACACCCATATAATAATCTCTTTTTCTGTCATATTTTAATACCATTGTTTCATTACCAAATTCATAATAATCATAGTCTTCTATTATTAAATGATCGGTCTCTAAGAAACTCATAAAAAAATCTTCATTTAATTCTTCTATATAAGACATAAATGGAGAAGCTCCTACCTCCTTAAAATTCATATCATATATTTTTACATGTTTAGTAAAATCGATTAAGGCATTTACCTTTTCATTTGTTTCATTGTCAGCATATGAAACAAAATGAAATGCATGATCTGTTGTTTTTTCACCATCAGTATGTTCTATACCAAGAACATAATAGGTTTTCATTCCAAATAAACTTAATATATTTTGAGCTAAGATACTGTATTCAGTACACATAGCATTTCCGCGACCTTTAAACCAGCTTAATCTTCTATCTTGAGTTGGATTATAACCTACCGTTGTATCTTTATTTTTATATATTTTTTTAAGCATGTCTTCTCTATTATATATTTTTATATTTCCAAAATAATCTTTTATAAAACTTAAAGCATATTCAAAAAACTCGTATTCATTTACGATATCTTTATCTTTAATATATTTACAAAAGTCATATAAATAAGAATCATCATCAACTATATAATACCTACCATTATTACTAACAAGTCCACTAGTAAGATTGTATTTAATGCCATAATTTATTTTCATTCCTTTTGGAATATATCCATTATAGATACATCTTATTCCAACACTATGAATTTCTTTATCAGTATTTATTAAATCATAACAATGAGGATTGTTATCAATTAAATATCCTATTTCTTTACTATTATTATTATCTTCATTAGATTGTTCTTCTAATTCAGCTATTTTGTCATATACTTTCTTTTTTAATTCTTCATCACTTAGATGTCTTATTTCCTCTAAAAAATCCATAGTCTCACTCCTGGTTTCTTATTATATCGTAAAAGTGTTGTTTTTCAAAGAAAAAGAAAACTATTTTTTGTTTTCTTCTCTTCTACTTAGATCTATTCCTGTAATTTTTTGAATAATATCTGATGATATACCTTCTTCTTTCTTTTTTTATCCTAACTTGTCTCCATTTTTAACAACTTTATCTGGAGTAATTAATACAACACCTTGTTCACTATATGTTCCAAGTACTAATATTTCTGACATAAAATCAGCTATTTGTCTTGGAGGAAAGTTTACTACTGCAAGTACTTGCTTTCCTATTAAATCTTCTGGTTGATATACTTCCGTTATTTGAGCAGAAGATTTTTTTATACCAATTTCTTCTCCTAAATCAACTTTTAATTGATATGCAGGACGTTTGGCTTTTTCAAATACTTTGGCTTCTATTATGGTTCCTACCCTAATATCTAATTTTACAAAATCATCGAATGTTACCATTATTACTTACCTTTCTTAGTTCTTTGGCGATTTCCTTTTTTAATTCTTTTGTCTTTTGATGAAAACCATAGAATTTTTCCTCTTGATTATTCAAATATATTTTCGTTGGATATACTATTTCATCTTCATATTCCATTGAAGATATCCAAGATTTTTCTGATTCTTTTTCGTATTGTTTTATAACCTTTTTTATTCTCTTTAAATCTAAATCTTCCATTATCATTTCAGAATATGGTTTATAGCGATATTTTCTATTATTCTTTAAAGAAATTTCTTCTAAAGAAAATGGTGATGTAAAGTGATATAGTTGATTTCCATTCATTAAATCTATTCCATATAATGTTTTATGATATTTGATAAGACTCATGACATGATCAGCAGGAAAATTTTTTCCTTTAAACAGAAATAAATCTCTAGTACAATATAAGGATTTTGTTGGAATATTTAAACGATTCATTAATTCTCTATGAATATTAGATATATTTCTACAGCATCCTGCTCCTGCTAGAATACTGATACCTAATGAACTTGTTAATTCTATATTCGTGTTTTTCGTTATAAACAACAAATCTTCTGATAGATAACCTCTACTAATTAAGTATGATATAGCAAGAGAGTATTCTATAGAAGTAGATAGTTCTAATTCTTTTAATAAGTTTGCTACTAAGGTTAGATATTCTTGATATTTTTTGATTGTTTCGGGATACTTTATATTTTCTAATTCTATTGCATCTTTTCTATCTTTTTTTAAATATTCTATTTTTTCTAAGGATTTTCTATCTCCATTTAAATATAAATCTTCTTGATAGTATTTTTCCATATAATCACCCACAATTGGTGTATATTATACCATATTATTAGAAAAAAAACAAAGAATACTATCCATTATTTTGTTCATATTTTTTTCTAAAAAAATTCCGTATAAACGGAATTTTTAATTCTTAAGCTTCTGGTAATTGTTGTGTGATACAGTGAATGTTTCCTCCACCTAAAAGTATTTCTCTAGCATAGATAGGAATTACTTTTCTATCTGGATATAGTTGTTGTAGTAAAGTCATAGCATCTTTATCTTTTGGATCATTAAATACTGGCAGAGCAATAAAACCATTTCCTGTATAGTAGTTAGCATAACTTGCTGCTAGACGATCTCCTTCTTGTCTTGGAAGAGTTCCATCTACAGCATCTACTCCCATACTTTCTTGTTTGGTTATTAATACTGGTGATGGTGTATATAATTTATGAATTTCTAGTTTTCTTCCTTTCGCATCTGTTTCACTACTTAAGTAATTGTAAGCTTCTACACTTCTTTCATATTGTGGATCATTAACATCATCGGTCCAAGCTAGTACTACTACTCCTGGTTTTACAAAATTACACATATTATCTACATGTCCATTTGTTTCATCATTATAGATACCTCTTGGAATCCATAATACTTTTTCACAGTTTAGGTATTCACATAGTTTTTGTCCTATTTCTTCTTTCGTCATATGTGGATTTCTTCCTTCTGATAGTAGACATTCTTCTGTTACCATTACAGTTCCTTCTCCATCTACATGGATAGAGCCACCTTCTAGAACAAAGCCTTCTGTACGATAACTATCAACACGTTCTAGCTCACACATTTTTTGAGCAATTTTATCATCACTATCCCATGGGAAGTATAGTCCATCTACTAGTCCTCCCCAAGCATTGAATTCCCAGTCAACACCACGAAGACCACCTTGATCATTTTTGACAAATGTAGCTCCACAGTCTCTTACCCATGAATCATCATTAGCCATTTCTACTACACGAACATAATCGTTTAACATATTTCTAGCGTTGGCAAATTGGGCTTTTGAAACAATCATTGTCATTGGTTCATATTCACCAATGGTGTTTGCAACTCTGGCAAAAACTGCTTGTGCAGGTTTTCCTCCTAAACGCCAGTTATCTGGACGTTCTGGCCAAATCATATAGCAACCAGCATGACGCTCAAATTCACCAGGCATTCTGTAGCCATCTTGTTTTGGTGTTGTTTCTAGTCTTTTCATTTTATTCCTTCTTTCTTCTTTTTTATTTACAGGAGAAAAAGAGGCTTAACCTCTTATTCTTCTACTAATTCTTTTTTAGGTTTTTCTTTTTTGATTCTAGCAACTAAAATTTCTTCAATTACAAATGACAATACAACTCCTGCAATTAGAGGTTTATTATCAGCTAAATATTCAAGTGAGAAATCAC
>JAEEGL014130098.1_pt1 | contig 10915 bp, 17 predicted proteins | sample 9134231 | NCBI WGS metagenome assembly JAEEGL01 (sample SAMN16246548, study PRJNA631951) | gut metagenome | biome: gut microbiome; feature: rumen; material: fiber-attached | host: Bos | place: Iran: Karaj | collected 2018-10
AATAAAATTATATCATAAATTAATTTTAAAACAATTAAAAACTCGATTTCTCGAGTTTATTTCATATTTGGTACCGGCCAAGGGACTTGAACCCTCATGATATTGCTATCGCTGGATTTTGAGTCCAGTGCGTCTACCATTCCGCCAGGCCGGCAAAAATACATGATTATTATAACATAACTGTGTATTTTTTCAATATTATTTATCTTCTTCTGTGTATTTTGAATCAAACAAATCGATTTCTTCTTCCTCAATGTTCATATTTATTTTTGGAAGTTCATCTAAACTTGAAAGTCCGAAATAATCTAAGAATCTATTATTGATTTCATATAGCGTAGGTCTTCCTGGAGCATCACTTCTACCAACGTCTTTAATAAATTCGCGGTCGAGTAATTTTCTTATCAAATAAGTCGTATTAACGCCTCTTATTTCATCGATTGCAACTCTTGTAATCGGACCATTATATGCGATAATTGCAAGTGTTTCTAATGCCCCTTGACTTAAAAATGTTTCATCTTCAATATTAGCTAATTTTTGATAATACTCTTTATGAATTTCCTTTGTAGTCATTTTAACGACATTTCCGAATACTTTAATCTGCATTCCGCGGTCATTTGATTCATAATCGTTAATCAATTCTTTTAAAATTTTTTCGACTTCATCAAGTGATATTTCTAAAATTGAAGCAACTTGTTCTTTTGTGATTCCTTCATCACCAGAAACAAATATAAGCCCTTCTAATGCTGATTTCATACTCTCACTCCCATTATATATATTTCGCCATAATTACCTTCTTGAACTAGATCAACTTCATCATTCTTAACCATTTCAAGTAGAGCTAAGAAAGTAACAATAATATAATCTCTAGAATAGTTATCAAATAATTCTTTGAACTCAACTTTCTTTTTAGCTTTTATTATTTTTTTAATTTCTTTGCTTCTTTCAACTACAGAATACTCTTTAGTAGTTGTCTTTGTGACGATATGTTCATCCTTCTTCTTGAGCATGAACTCATTAAACGCATTAAGAAGTAATGAAATATCACCTTTTTCATCTTTTTTAACAATATAATCCTTTAAACTACTTGGTTCTTTAGAAAAGTAATTCTTTCTCTCTTCTTCTAGTTCTTTTAATTCTGGTGTTATTTCTTTATATTTTTTGTATTCGATAAGACGGTTTATTAATTCTTCACGAGGATCCATTTCTTCAGTTAATTCCTCTTCTTTTTTAGGAAGTAGTGATCTAGATTTGAGTTCGATTAACTCTGCTGCCATTACAATATATTCACTTGCGACATTTAGTTCCAATTTCTCCATTTCATTTATGAAATTTAAGTATTGGTTTACTAGATCAACAAGATTGATGTCATAGATATCAACTTCTGCTTCTTTTACTAAATGAAGAAGTAAATCCATCGGACCTTCAAAGTCATTTATAACAAATTTGTACATCCTATCACCTTTATAATTGTAACATTTATTTTTTTTATTGTAAAACAAAAAAATATAGCGTTTAAACTATATTTTTATGATGTTCCTAACAATTCCATACAAAATGGTAATGACTAAAATAGAAATTTTAAAAATATCAGGTATTTTAATTAAAATTTCGTCTTTTTTATCGGTTATATATAGATATGTTTGATATAAGAAATACATAACGATAAATGGTAGATATATAAATACTAGTGGATTTTCCATAAATGCTTCTTTGAATTTAAAATTGATTAAATCAAATAAGACATGCGTTATTCCACATCCAGGACATTTATAACCTGTAATTTTATTAAATATACAAGGAATATAAAAACCTGTTTTACTGCTTATTATGTAATAAGCAATAAATACTACTATTAACCCAATATAAATACCTAAAACTTTAACTATTCTTTTTTTCATTATGCAGAAAATCTATTTAAATCAGATTGTAAAAAGCAATAGTTAACGATGCTAAGTCCGACTAGGTTTAGAACTAGGTATAGTATAGAATTATCGCTGATATCCATACCATATCTCTTTCCTGCTTCATACATTCTTTTTCCGCATTGATAGAACCAAATAATTCCATAAATACCACATGTAATAAGTGTTAGCAAGAATACTGTTCCGCCAGATTGTTGATTGTCATCTTGGCATACTCTATTTACGTCATCAACCATGTTGATAAACCAAATGATTCCATAGATGCCACAAGTAACAATTGATAAAATTATTGCTGTTACAATCTCTCTTTTGTTGATAGTTGGACGGTTAGTATTAACTTTTGCACTTCCACCTTCCACTTTTACTCCACAATTTGGGCAGAAATTCTCATTTTCTTTAATTGAGCTTCCACAATTTCCACAATACTTCATTTTCTCTCACCTCTACAATATTATATCAAATATTAAATATTTATCAATAAAAAAAGGAATCTAAAAATTCCTAAAAATAGAAGACAACTAATAACGCTATAAGAGTTACTGCTAAAACTGCAACTATTATTACGAGATATAAATCAACGTTGCTATTTTTCTTAGCTGGTTTTATAACTCTTGTGTTTTCTAATTCATCTTTTTCCTCAACTGCAAATCCATTTGGATACACTGCTGTAATTGTTAAGTTTTGGTCTCCTCCAGTTGCTTCAACCATATTGTTGTTAGTATCTCCATAGAATTCACTTGGAGTATTAACTGGATTAGAAGGATTCTGTGCAGCAGCTGGGTCATAATTCATATCATGAAATCCACTATTTGGATCTGGAGTGTAATTCATATCATGAAATCCACTATTTGGTGCTGGACTATAATTCATATCATGAAATCCGTTATTTGGTGCTGGATTGCTATATGGATTAGCGTTTGGAACATTGTTTTGTGGTCCTGCAAATCCATTATTTGGTGCACTATTAGGTGCTGCATTCCCTTGCACGTCATCTAAGATTTCAATATCGTCATTATTCATAAGATGCCTCCGTCCTATTATCAATATAACATACAAATATTTTTTTTACAATATTTTTAATGTCTTCTTTACACTTTATTTGTTAACAACTCTTATCGATTCGATAACTGGTTGTTTTTCTCTTGAAACATATCCAGAAACGGCATCCTCTGGTTCAATCATCGCTATTTGATCAACTACATACATTCCTTCTACAACATGTCCGAAAGCGGCATAGCTACCATCTAGAAAAGTTGAATCCTCATGGACAATGAAAAACTGTGAACTGGCACTATTCATATCTCCACTTTCTCTCGCCATAGAGATTACTCCACGTACATGTGAAATACTATTTTCATGCCCATTCTTTTTAAATTCACCAATGATTTTTTCACTTGTTCCTCCGGTTCCATTTCCATATGGATCTCCACCTTGAATCATGAAGCCATATTCAACGCGGTGAAACGTTAAACCATCATAGAACTTATCATTAACGAGTTTAATAAAATTATTGACTGTTATTGGTGCAACATCTGCATCTAACTCTAGTTTTATCTTTCCGTAATCTTTAACTGTTATTTCCACATATTGTTTACCTTTTAAATCACAACCTGTTAAAAAAATTGATGTTAGTAAAAAAATTAATAGTAATACTTTCTTCATAATTCCTCCATAACAATTATATCATAAAAAGGCAACAAAAAAATATGTCTGTCTGTCAAACAACATATTCTTCGTGTGGTAAAAATCTAAAACTAATATTTGACAGATATAGCCTAGATCATATCAAGATCCCACAAATGTACATTCAGTTAATAGCTTGATATACAGATATTAGAATTAAAATTACTTCATCTACTTTCAACTCTACTTAAGTTGAATTTATTATAGGTTTACTATTAATAATTTATAGACTGATAATTTTAGAAAGGATGACTATTTATAATAACAACACATGTACAAAACTCTGCACAAATACTACAAATAATCAAAATTATCTACTATTAACTATAATATATATATCACATATGTCAAAAAAAATCAAGATGTTTGCTAATTTTTTTTAAAATTATCAAAATAAAAAAGATGATTAATCATCCTTTTTACTTCTTTTCGAAAAACTTGTAAGCGAACACTGCAAGTACAGATCCTGCAAGTGGTGCTAAAAGAAATAACCAATCTTCTTCTAAAGCTTTTCCACCTTGAAGAATTGCTGGTGCTAAACTTCTAGCTGGGTTTACAGAAGTACCAGTAATACCCATTCCTAATAAATGAACGAAAAGTAATGCAGCTCCGATAAATAATGGTGCAACATTAGATTTCTTTTCATCACTTGTTACTGTTAAAACAACATAAACAAATAAGAATGTTAAGAATACTTCAGCTGCTAAGCCTGCTGCCCATCCACAACCTGCATATACGTTAGCGCCATAGTTGCTTGGTGCTGCAAAGAATGCTGCCATTAAACCAACTGCAACAAATGCTCCTAATACTTGAGCTGCTACGTAGAAACCAAATTCTTTTAAAGTTAGTTTCTTTTGTAAAAACATAGCAAGAGATACTGCAGGATTTAAATGTGCACCTGAATATTTACCAAAAGTGTATGCTACGATAACGATTGATAAACCGAAAGCTAGTGCTGTTGCAACATAGTTTCCTGAAGCGATTGCAGTTCCGCATCCGAATAATACTAAGATGCAAGTTCCAATACATTCAGCTAGGTATTTTTTTAAATCTTTCATGCTCATATTTAAGTTCCTTTCCTCTTTAATTTTATATCAATATGAGTTAATAGTCAATTGCAAAATGTTACCTATACTTTTTACCTGGTAGTGTTCGGAATGTGGTAACATGAGTAACTCTAGGTTGTTCACCGTAGTGTTTATCGTATATAGACATCCCTGTTTTTGGGAGGCCAACGAAAAACTTTATAGTTTGTTCTAGTTCTGGGTATACGTAACTTAAACGTCCTACTTCAGATTTAACATTTTGTAGTTCTCTTTTCACTACTGCTAAAACTTCATAATCTCCACATCTACCAAGTGCATTAATTTGTGCAATAATTCTTTCTACCTTTTCCTCACCTAGTGCACCTATTCCCATGTCATCAATAAGGAGTCCTATTAGCGCTCTAACCGAGAAGGTAATTCCATATTGGTGCTCTTCAGAATCGTTTTTAGTTGTTGCTAATCTAAATAGTTGTTCTAAAGATTCTTCATCTCCCTGATATGCTAAAGCTTTTATATCTCCAATAGCTGTAGAATTTCCTGTTTCAGAAATCTCAAACAATAATTTCTTGGCGCTTGAATCACCATTTTGTGCTGAAAAGCATATTTCATCGATGGCCTCTCCCATACAAGGCATATCTGCTACTTCAGCTAATCTTTTTTGAGCTTCTACATCCCCACTTCGCGCTAAAATAGCTACACCATGTACTCCTTGCCAAGGTATTTTGCGATTCATTTCCATGATTGCATCTCTTAATACTCTATTGCTACTATCCCTTGCTAACAATCTTTCTATTGCGGGTATCGCTACTGATCCACTAGCAGGTTTCTTAGATATCGCAACTAGTGCTTCTTCTACTTCCTTATCTCCAGGTAAATATGCTAATGCATCAGCTGCCTTGGCAATACCTCTATCAGCCATTCCAATCAAAATTTGTTTAACTTCTCCACTAACCTTCGAAAGCTCCGCTAGTACAATAAAGTCCCCTTCTACTTGGGCATATTCAACTATTGTCTCTCTCATATTTGGGTGCTTTTGATAAAGTTCTACTAATTTTTTTAGGGCGTTAATTCCATCAATATTACTACCGCGTTTTGCTATTGCTTCATCTACCATTTTAAATTTTTGAGCCATTATTCTCCCCCTTAGATAGTTATTATAACATATGACCTTGATATTACAATTATTTTTTGCATATAAAAACTCGAAAATCTTTCGAGTTACTATCAAAATGGTGGAGCTGAGGAGAGTTGAACTCCTGTCCAAAAATAAACTCCAGTAAATTCCTACAAGTTTAGTCAATTAGAAAATCACTAGCGACCAATTAATTGACAACTTAACCACTAGTTAGCTCGTAAAATTCGTTATGATTTCCGAGCAGAATCATAATATAGCTCACTAAATCGAGCCTCTTAGAAGTTTTGTGAGCAAAAACTTAAAAGAAGCAGCCTCCTTAAATTAAGCGAAAGCTAATTGATTTCTGTTTCCAGTTATTTTTTTTTGCACTTAACGCGTGCCTTCGACTTGCAATCTAAAGGCGTCTGATTTCTGTCGAAACCATAGCAGCCCCATGTACAGATATTTTACCACAAAAAAAGAATAAATCAAATTATTCCGACCTTAAAGAATAAACTCTTTTTATCTCTTTTATAGTTAGTTTTCGATATTCTCCTTCTTTTAAACCGACCAAATCAAAAAAACCAATTTTCTCTCTTTTTAATTTGATTACTTTATGATTTACAGCTTCGAACATCTTTTTAACTTGATGATTCTTTCCTTCATGAATTGTAATTGATATTTGGCTCATATTTGAACTTTTATTGTATTTTTTTATCGTTACTTTTGCTTTTTTAGTTCTAACACCATCTATTACAACGCCATTTCTTAAAGCATCTAATTCATCTTTTTTAAGAATACCATCTATTTTAGCTAGGTAAACCTTATTTATTTCATTACTTGGATGCATCAAAATATTAGCAAATTCTCCGTCATTTGTTAAGATTAATGCTCCAGTTGTGTCATAATCAAGTCTTCCTACTGGATAGATTCTGGCATCAGTATTTATCATATCAACAACTGTTTTCCTATTCTTCTCATCACTTGTAGAAGTTATTACTCCGCTTGGTTTATATAATAAATAATACTCTTTCTTTGCAACACTCAAAAGATGACCTTCAACTTCAATCAAATCATCAGATTCTACTTTAGTACCTAATTCTTTAACTTTAAGGCCATTTACATAAACTACACCTTTTAAAATTAATTCTTCTGCTTTTCGTCTTGAACAATATCCACGATCAGCAATTACTTTTTGTAATCTTTCCATTTAATCCACCTGTTTTAAAATTATATCTTATAATTTTTAATTTTTCAATATGCGTTTTGCGGCCGCTTAAAGTTCCGCCCAGAAACTTCAAAAACACATACTTATATCGTATACCATAAGGTACACATTTGGCGAATTTTCCCTCTTTATTTTCCCGACAATATATTTATAAGACCATTCTTACACTCAGACTTTAATATCACTCCTATCTTCAACTTTATCCTATCACAGATATTTTGTGAAAAAAAGGTCATTATTAAAACTTAGACAGTTGTTTACAAAAAAAGTCTATTTTCTTTTTGGAAATAGACTTGATGCTAAAATAATAATAGCAATACAGAAGAAATCTAACATTAGATCTAAACTTATTGTACCGACGATATTTAATGTTATTGCAATAATAACAATTAAAATTGAAAGTGTTTGTAGATATAATGAATACTTATTAAATTCAATCTTTTTGTTTGCTTTTTTTGTTACTTTTTTTGTTGTACGTTTGGTAACTTTCTTTGTTGCTGCCATAAAACACCTCCTATAACTCGCTCTTAACAAATATACTTACAATTAACATAATTAGCGAAAACTTCAAAACAGCAAATACTATAGTTGTCTCAATTGCGCCAACAAGGCTTAGGATCAAACAGGTGAGCAATAAAACTATAGGGAATATTAGTAAACCTAAGTAAATTCTATAGAGTATTTCGTTTGGCTCCTTTTTTACGACTCCTTTTTTCTTTTTCATCTTATACCTCCTTGTGTTCTTCTTTTGTTAATATCATTATCTAAGCATGCGTCTGCTACTTTACGTAGCCTATAATAAACCATCGTTTTGCTGCATTTAAATATGCGTGATAATTCTTCTACGCTTTTATCTTCACAAAACATCCTCGCAATTTCACGATAGACGATTGGTAAGTTTACTTTATTTAAGTCAGTAGCTGCGATTGCTTTTTTCATATTTGATGATTCTCGCTCATATACATCCTTGCTTGAATTATCAACATTAATATTTCCTAAATAGATTACTTTTTTTAAATCCTCTAAGGTTTTATCAATGAAAGTGTTTGCTTCATAACCTGTGCTTAAATTGATATGAAATATTCTATTTGCACGCCCTATTCTTTCGTTGTAATCATCTACTGGTAAATTCATATTTTTTAATTGTCTTCGAACATTACTGATAAAGTATTCTCTTAGATAGTCTAAAGATTCGATGTCGCCTTTTTTTGCATCATAAAAAGCTGATTTTAATTCATCAATCAAAGCCACATTCTCACCTACTATCTATACTTATCTATTTTATATTATACATTCAAAAAAAATAATTATCAACACTGATAATTATTTTTCTGTATTATTATAGTAATCCATTTCTGCGATATAGATGGAAACTTCATCTAGAGCTTCATCGTAGTTGCTATTTAATATCTGATCGATTTCATAAAGAATCATTTTGACGTCTTGTCGATAGTTTATTTCATATGATTCTAGAATTGCAATTTGGTTTTTGGAAAGCATCAATTTGTTTTCTTTTATATATTCACGCATTATATCGTTTCCTTTTCCTTCATTTTACCTTTAAGTAGGAAAACTGTAATTCTTTCATTTACTTCATCCTGCATTGGACCATTAAATATGTCATGGTTAGATTTTTTTAAATAAACTAAACCTTTTTTATCAGACTTAACACTATCAAAGACATATTCACTACTAGTTACTGGTACGACATCATCTTTTAAACCTTGAAATATTAAAATTGGTACTTTAATTTTTTTTGGTACATCTTGGTATTCTTTTACAAGTTTTTTAAATTCACCAGTAGTTGTAATGTTTACACGTCCGAAACCTCTAAATATGAGTTCGGAGATACCATATTCACTTACAATTCTCTTCGTCTTTTTAATTGAAATTGGGTCATCTTTTTCTGTGATATATTTAAATGCCGGTGCTGCAAGAACTACTTTTTTAATTTGCGGATATTTACTTGCAACATAACAAGCTAGTACACATCCCATACTATGACCAACGACATAGATATCTGAATATCCATAATTGATTAAAGTCTCTACCTTTTCCTCAGTTGCAGCAATCCAGTCGGTATATTTACTAGATTCCTTTCTACCGTGCCCTGGTAATGTGAATTCATAGACATCAAGCCTTGAATTTCGCCCCAAACGCCACGCTAAGGATTCCATATCATATGTTCCACCTGCAAAACCATGAATTAATAAAACTGCTTTTCTCAAAATCATACTATCACCATATACATTATAATATAAAATATTAAAAAAAGACACATTTTTGTGTCCTATGCTCTTGAAACATATTTTCCATCTTTAGTTGAAACAATTATGCTTTCGCCCTCTTCAACGAAAAGTGGAACACGTACTTTCATACCAGTTTCTAAAACTGCATCTTTCATGGCATTGTTAGTTGTATTTCCTTTAACTGCTGGTTCAGTTTGAGTAATTTTCATCTCAATCTTTTCAGGTAGAATTAAACCTAATAACTCTCCGTTATAGAAAGTGACATCAACATTCAAACCTTCTTTTAGATAAATCGCATCGTCCCCGATTTGATTTTTATCAAGATCGATTTGTTCATATGTTTCCATATTCATGAAATTATATGAATCTCCACTGCCATACAAGAATTGCATGTTTTTCTTTTCAACCATTGCTTTATCTAATTTAACACCAGAATTGAATCTCTTTTCAACGATAGCACCAGTTCTTAGATTTTTAAGCTTTGCTTGTACAAAAGCTGCTCCTTTACCTGGTTTAACGTGTGAAAATTCTAAAACTGTGTAAATATTATCTTCAAACAATATTGTCATTCCATTTTTTATATCATTTACATTAATCATTTTCTCACATCCTTGGACAATTTTTTCCGCGCTTCCCTGCTATATATACATTGTCTCTTTTTCTGCTTTTTTGAAATCCTTGAGACACTTTTGGAGCATCAGCTATCTTTACAGGGCTTTCTGTCATCGGAGTATTTAACACAAGATTTCTCATGGTACTTAAGATAGCTTGTTTTTTTTCGTAAGTCATTACTTTGACTCCTTATGTAATGTTGTTTGACCACATTTTGGACAGAACTTCTTAATTTCTAAACGTTCAGTTGTATTTTTTTTGTTTTTTTCAGTACGATAACTTTGGTTCTTACATACAGTACATTGTAATGTGATTCTTTCACGAGCTTCTCCTTTTTTTGCCATAATAAATCCCTCCTTTTTAATAATCTTCTATATTATAGCAAATTATTTATAAATTTCAAAGAAAAAATGAGTAACTTGATAACTTATTTTGCTATTTTTTAATTTAAAAAGATTCTTATTTGTAGTAAGAATCTATTTTTTGAATCATATTTTCATCGAATTTTCTATTTTTAATCATTTCGATTTCAAATTTATATGGCGGATATAGTCTTTCTCCACTTACTGAAGTATATGGTGTTTCTAATATCTTTGGAACATTTTTTAATCTTTCATGATAGATAATTTTTAAAAGTGAGTCGAACTTTATCTTTCCATATCCAATATTCGCATGGCGATCTTTATGACTTCCTCTTTCATTCATCGAGTCATTAACGTGAACACATTTGATTTTCTCTATTCCAATTATGCTATCAAAGAAATCTAAGAATTCGTCGAAATTATCTATGTCATAACCTGCATCATTTAAGTGGCATGTGTCGATACAGACATAAATTGGTTTAGATGTGAGATCCATTATTTTTTTAATTTCTTCAAGTTTGGATCCAACTTCACTACCTTTTCCCGCCATTGTTTCTAGCAGTATCATAACATCATCTACTGCGGCGTATTCTAAGCATTCTGCGATGTTTTTAATTCCTTCTTCTACTCCAAGACCGATATGACTTCCTGGGTGAAGGACAATTTTGTTGATACCTAGTTCTCTTGCTCTATTTATCT
>JAEEGL014545766.1_pt1 | contig 10915 bp, 9 predicted proteins | sample 9134231 | NCBI WGS metagenome assembly JAEEGL01 (sample SAMN16246548, study PRJNA631951) | gut metagenome | biome: gut microbiome; feature: rumen; material: fiber-attached | host: Bos | place: Iran: Karaj | collected 2018-10
CCTCAGACTGGCGCAGCTATCAAGATTCCTGCAGCTACAGTTCCTAAGTTTAAGGCTGGTAAGGCCCTTAAGGACGCTGTAAACGGCAAGAAGAAATAATTAAGATCGAATACTAAAGCCTTTAGAGCAAGACTCTAAGGGCTTTTCTATTGCACTTATAGCACTTTAAAAGGACGGTTCCAGATGGAATCGTCCTTTTAGGTAGTAAACCTTATCTTCTAGCCTTGAGGGCCTCTTCTAATTGCTTGTGCTGCTGATAGATGTCCATATTACGCATCATATCCTGCTCTATTAGGCTTCTGATGTATTTGGTAGCTGACATATTAGATGCCTTAGCCATGTGCTCTACATAGTCTCTATAGCCTCTGATATCAAGCAGAAGGAATTTCTCTTTCTCATATCTGCTCTTATCCTGTTTAGGCTGTCTGCCTGTTGCCTTAGGCTCATTGTAAGCTGGCATTACTGGCTGCTGCATTGCAGGCTGCTGATAAGCATTAGGAACCTGATACTGCGCTGTCTGTACTGGCTGAGGCTGTACCTGCTGATAAGGCTGATACTGAGGAGCCTGAACATTCTGAACAGGGACCTGCTGAGTATACTGTTGAACTGCAGGTTCAGGAATATACTGCTGAACAGATGCTACATTCATCTGTGGCTGAGGCTCAGCTACAATATTATCAATCTGAGCAACCTTCTCTCCCAGCATTTCTGCCACTACTGGCACTTCTGTTCTATTGATTACTGTCTCTTCCTGTACTACAGAAACCTTAGGAGTCTCTGTATTCGTTTTTTCTACTGTTACAACTGGCTGTGTTACCTTTTCGACCTCAATCTTTGATTCTACAGCCTTTTCTGATTCTATCTTTTCTACAGCCTCGGATTTTACTGGCTTTTCAGCAGTTTTTTCCGCTTTCTTGGCACTAGTACTCTTAGACTTAGCTTCGCTTGAATCCCCACTCTTATTAAGCGGAGTCATACCCGCAAACAAACCTGTTGAAGCTCTATTAGCTCCGCCCTTTAATCTGTCAGCCTTACTAGCCATTACTCACCCTCCTCTAAGAACTCATCAATAAAATCATCATAGTCTCTTGCTGCAGAAGAACCTCCTGCATATTCAAAAAGATCCATCTTCATAGTCTGTGCCTCTTCTACTGATACATTGAGACGAATCCTTGATTTAAACACCTTAGTATTAAGAAGCTGAGCCTTCTCTTCTATATCTCCAATCCAAATCTTTGCGTTGGCTGTATTTCTAACCTTAGTTACGAGAATACCATCAACTCTGAGCTTGTCATTGGTATAATCATGAATCTGATCAATGAACTTGTAGAGTCTTGATAATCCCTGAAGTGAATAAGCGCCTGGCTCCAATGGAATAATAACCTCATCAGCAACTGTCAGGATATTCATTAGAACTACGCCAAGAGCCGGACTGCAGTCGAATACGCAGAAATCATAATCTTTCTCGATATCTTCAAACGCTTCCTTGATAAGTCTCTCTCTTCCAAGTCCAGCAAAAGACATATCGGCTGAAGCAAGATCGATACCTCCAACAATGAGATCAAGATTCTCAGAAATAGGAATAATGGCATCATTTATATTCTTCCTCTTAGCCATTACCTCAAATAACTTGGCTGGTACATGCTCATAGAAATAGTCCTGCTGTTCCTCTGTAAGTTTCTCAATATCCTCTGGATCAGGGTCTATCTCATTCAAATCGATTCCAGCAGACATAGAAAGATTCTCCTGAGGATCTGCATCTACTACAAGTACCTTGTAGCCTCTCTTAGCAAGACCTACAGCCATAGCATAACTAGATGTAGTCTTGGCTACTCCTCCTTTTTGATTACTAAATGCAATTATTCGCATAACTCCTCCTATAAAATATATAACTTATATAAGATAATTAATATCAACACAACTCAAATATTATCCCTATGAAATTATATTCTATTTCTTATTTAGATTCAATATATAATATCATAAATATAAATCATTTATATTATCTATGTCATTGATGTTATTATTCATATATTTATTATAGTTATACTATATTTTAAATATGTTATATATCTCAATAAATATATTGCTTACATATTATATACAATTAATATATGTTATATATGTTACATTATCCATATCAGGTCATATTAAATATCTTATATATATTATTTATATATTCACACATGATATATATCACATATATTTTATTTAATATTGTAACAATTACTATATAACTCATATATGTTATATATTTTTTTCAAACAACTAGATTATTACCAAGTTGTTATATATTATATATAAACCATATCGCATATATTAATCTATGTTATGTTTCAGTATTTTGTTTTCAAATTACAGTTTTTAGATTATTGATCCAGATGTAATGTATATTTTTTGAATTTATGATATATAGCATATATATTTTTTTCAATTATATTGTCCCTTGTAAGTCCGCATGGTTAGTGCTATTACATAATACTTCCATAATAACGAATTATTAAAATAGATATATATGTTATATATCTATTTCTTTCTTTTATTATGCTCTTCTCAGGCGTTCAATAATATTAATTATGCGCTTCTGGATATATAAATATATCTGATCAATGTTATATAACATATATTCCATATAGATATATTACATTTTTTATATCTAGTGTATAACGCATATATGTTATATATATAATATACATATATATTATATATGTTCTATCTTCTAGATATCTTATATTTATCTAATAATATATATTTATATGTGTTATATATTTTATATTATAGATATAATTATATATTTTATGTTTTATATATATTTAAAATATGTGTTATATCATGAATATTGTAATTACTATATATATTCTTATTAATATATATCTATTATTGATTGTAAATATTTGGTATATATGATATAATAATTATGTGCTAAATATTATATATTATTGTAATATGTTTTGTATCTTATAAATGATATATGTTATCAATATTTTATATTATTGATATATCATATAAATAAAAAATATATAGAATATGGCTTAAAAGGATCTGGGAATCCAGTTCGATGACTGATATAAGTAAATAATATTAGTATCAAGCATAATGATTATGTAAATATTAATTTTCATCAATAAATAGAGCGATATTAATCATTGTTTGTTATTTTCTATTATTTTATTGTTGAACCTATAATATATAGCCTTATTATTCTAAAAATTGAATTATTAAATTATAAATATTCTATAAAATTACCTATCAAGAAAATGCAATAATAGAATTAGAATAGTGCAAGATGATAACACGCATGGTTAAGGCATTTTTAGCAATGTAAAAGAAATTATGATTATAAAATAATAGATGTATGCATAAATATATGCAAAATCGAATATATCTTAATAAATCCATGATTTATAATAACTTAGATATTTCCTGCAATTATAGGCATTACAACATATTATTAATTCTTCATTTGATATTGAATGTTATCTATATTATGAAGCTCGTCTATTTAATTTTCTATTAACCTTATCAGTCAATATTATTATAAATCCAGATCTCTTTTGCGTAATTATATATGTTTTTAATATCTATTGATATTATATTTTAGAAATTATTTTCAAATGGAACATCTGATATATAATTTATATCTTTAAGAGAATAATCCATCTTCTATCATATATTTGTATCATTATTAAATTTAAATATATTTATATATAGCTAATGTTTTCATATCAAAATTTATAGTTTCTTAATAATTTTTACTATCTTTTCATATTCATAATTCCATTAAATTCTTCATTTATTTCCATCAAAATACAATTCTGCAAGAAATATTTCATATTTTTCCCTGTTTACTTTCATCAAAAATATCTGTTTATGATACAATCTGTAAAATTAAAGAATTATGTCTATAGAAATCTGATCTATATAATTGCAATCGAAGATAATTTACTTTTTGGACGACATAAATGGTTGTTTTATATATAAATAAAACTACAATTTGTTATTAATTAATAATCCTGACAAACCAAGTATTTATCAGGATTTGTGCATTTTAGAGTGACTAATATGGGAATAAATAGTTATAAAAAAGGGAATATTGAGTTAGATTAATTGGGATAAAAGGTATACAAAAAGGGCTTATCTATGAAGCGCCAAAAGTAACAATTTTAGGGAGCAAAGGAGATGTTTTAAGGCGCGAAAGGTGACAAAAAAGGGAATCAAACACTAAAGGTGAACAAAAAGGGAATCAGATGTGCAGAAAAAGGGCACGAAGAAAATATGCGTTATAAGCTTTATTTGCCTCATTATATATAAAGAGAATAGGAATGTTCCAGAAACAGGAGAAAATATAGAAATTTGGGCTATATTTTCTTTTTTTATGAATCTTTTTAAATAGTCCAGGCACAAAAATATAATTAAATATATTGAAAAGAGAAAAGCATATATGAATTTATAATCTGGATAATAAGATCTGATGTGTACATTTAAAGAAATAATATATAAATCATTAAAGGTGACTAAAAAGGGAATGGTGATATAAAAGGGCGCAGCTAAATTTTCAACTATAACAGAACGCAAGAAATGCCTTATTCTAGGTACTTTCAGCCCGTCATGCTTATATAAAGGTGTACAAAAAGGGAACGTATAAGTGAACAAAAAGGGAATCAAATGTATTATATTTGTTTAGAAACTCTGGAAATAAATATTTGTAAGGAAAAGATATAAAAAGGGGGTATAAAGTGACTAAAAAGGGATTAAAAATGACCTAATTGGTCTAACCTTATTGGTCAAAAGATAAGTAAAGGGGCGTACATTATTCAAAAGGTGCACAAAAAGGGAATATAATATATCGACCATAAAGGTCAACAATTTATAGTATTAATAATTTGACAAACCCACAAAATATAGGCAAAATTAGCTTGTAAGTGACAAAAAAGGGAATATAATATTATTGAAGTAAACAAAAAGGGAATGTTATTTATTCTATATGTTTACGAAAGGTGTACAGAAAAGGAATCAGATTCCTTAATTATAGGTGTACAAAAAAGGAATGTGTTATTTGTGGGGGATTTATGGCAGATAAAAAAAGAGAACAGTTAATTGTCAGCAGGAGTTACAAGAAATCCAATGAGCTGATCAATGCAATGGGTAAAGGAACTGCTCTTAGCCAGAAGCTTTTTGCTATTGGAATGCAGAATATTACGGTGGATAACACCAATAACGTTGTTGCTACTATATATGGATCTGAGCTTCGTAAGATGTTCAAATCTACTTCTGGTTCTTTATATGAACATATTGAGGCATTGTGCGACAGACAGGTTAAGGGTCAAACTATTTTTGACTGGAATCTTCTCATGAAGGACAAGGAAAATGGCAAGATTGAGGCGCATCAGGTTGTTACAGATGCTTCTTTCAAGGATGGAACGTTAACACTCCGTTACAATAACTCCTTAACTGATAAGATTGTTAACCTGCAGAAGAACTACACTGTACTTAGTTTGGCGGATACGCTGAGCCTTAAGAGTGTTTATTCGCTGCGTTTATATGAGATGCTCAAATCAGCTTATGATTACAAGAAATACCTGACCAAAGAGCCAGGAGAGCAGGCATTTGAATATAATCTGACAGAACTCAAGCTAGAGCTCGGTATTATCACATCAGGTGGTGTCAAAGAAATCAAAAACGAGCTTGAAAAAGAGCTTCCTGATTACGACAAGATAGAAGCTCTCGCTGATAAAAATGACCTTAACAAGTACAAAGAGTACAAGATATTCAACAGGAATGTACTTAGTAAGGCCAAGGATGAGCTCAATAAGAAGACGAGCCTGGAAGTTGATTATGAGCCTATCAAATGTGGCAGGAAGACCGCTGGAATCAGATTTTTTGTTAATCAGAAAGAAAGCGCTGTTCCTAAGGAAAAGATTCCTGTTATCAACAAGGATGAGATATTAGATGAGCTCATGGATCTTTTGCATGATGATTTCAAATTCAAGGAGATCAGAGAGATAGCAGAAGCGGCAGAATATGACCTTGAAAAGGTTAGGAATGCTTATAATTACATGCTCACCTATGACAAGACAATTGATGTTCCAATAGCTTTTATCAAGGAATGCATCAAGAATGAGTATTATGCGAATAAAGCTAAGCCAATGTATCCTAAAAAGAATACATTTAATAGTTTTGAGCAGAATCAGGACAATTTTGAAGAATTAGAGAAGTTATTACTGGATAATTGATATAGAAGCGATATATGTTATATAACATATATCGCTCTATTGCTTATTAGGAGGACTTATGGAAAGAATAGTATCCAAACTACTGATGTATGGTGATATGCCAGAGGATTCAATACTCATGCAGCTTGCTTATGTTTGCAGGGATCTTCATAGCGGCAATTATAGCAAAGAGGACCTTACAACACGTGTTTACAAGCAGATAAAGAGAATATTGGTACTGGGCACATCCTGTGCATTTGATAAGAATTTATGGCATAATTATCTGACTTATCTGCTTATCATGGATGAGAATCCATTTAGTCTGACATGTGAGAAAGTGGGCAGTAAGAATGGCAGTGTCAACCATTTTGCCAAGAATGATTTTGCTGCATTCAGGCAGCTTTTTGACTATGATTTCAGTGAGCTTGAGAAGGCTCTTGATGTCGATTGCTTCACCTGTATTACTAATTATCAGGCCATTGATAAGCCAGAGCTCATGTATAATGGCAATGTTAGCGAAAAGGTAAGAGGACTTAGCGCAGCGCTTGAAAAAACAGACTCTGCGGAGGCCTTTTTTGACGAGGTTACATCTTTTTATAAGGATATAGGAGTTGGGGCATTTGGACTTAATAAGGCATTCAGAATACATGAAATTAGCGGATCCAGGGTGGAATTCAATCCAATTAACAATATGGACGCCGTTGTGCTGGATGATCTTGTGGGCTATGAACTTCAGAAAAAGAAGCTTATAGCCAATACTAAGGCCTTTGTCGAAGGTAAAAAGGCTAATAATGTTCTTTTGTTCGGAGACAGCGGAACAGGCAAATCTACCAGTATCAAAGCTATTGTTAATGAGTTCTACAAAGATGGCCTTAGAATGATCGAGATATACAAGCATCAGTTCAGGCTGCTATCTCAGCTTATAGCCCAGATCAAGAACCGTAATTACAAGTTTATTATCTATATGGACGATCTTTCTTTTGAAGAAGATGAATCAGACTACAAGTTCCTCAAGGCAGTAATAGAGGGAGGTGTAGAGACTAAACCAGACAATATACTGATTTATGCTACATCTAACAGGCGTCATCTGATAAAAGAGACCTGGAAGGATAGAAGAGATGTGGAGCAGGACGGTGATATCCACAGATCCGACACAATGGAGGAAAAGCTCTCACTGGCTAATAGATTTGGTGTTACAATCGGCTATTATAAGCCTTCAAGACAGGAATATTATGATATCGTCCTGGAACTTGCACAAAAAGAAGGGCTCAACTTTGAAAAGGATGAGCTCTTAAAAGAAGCTGACAGATGGGAACTTAATCATGGTGGTATATCAGGCAGAACAGCAAGACAGTTTGTTAATCACATGATTGGTGAACAGTAAATCAAGGATCCCATTTGAGGTTAGGGCAATCATTAGCACATCCCTGCAAGTTCTCGTTTCTTACTTCACAAGAAGCATTTCTACAGTCTTTGCAACGGAATGTATAATGGTAGGAGTAGCGGAGTTTGCAGGCTCTACAGCAGAAGGGAGTTCCGCTATTTCTGGCTATGAAGGTTCGACCGCATCCTATACAGGTTTTTTCGATATTGTGGGCCATAAGAACTCCTTTTTTACGGGAAAAGAGATATATTCTACTATTCCATTATTGTGTTATGAGAAGGCAGAATCAATTAAATTAGCATAAAATCATAATAAAAATAATAGGATAATTAAGATATATAGTATAAAATACAATTTAGGTAAATGAATTCAGGTTGGTTTAAGAATGCATGAAATGAGTTATATCGCTAAAATGGTAAATTTAGCGGAGGAAATAGCCAGAGAAAATGGGGCTAAAGAGATTAAAAAGATTGTTGTAGAAATTGGTAAGACAAGTGGTGTAATGCCCTATTATATGCACAAATACTTCCCAGAAGCATCAAAAGGAAGCCTTTTGGAAGATGCAGAGCTCGAATGTATAGAGGTTGATGTAAAGGCTCTCTGTGAGGAATGTGGGGAAGAATATTATCCGAATAGGGATAATAGATATCTTTGCCCTCATTGTGGAGGCAGAAAAGCACATATTATCGAGGGAAAAGGCGTAGTATTGAAGAATATCGTTATAGAAGATGAATAAGTTATATAACATATATAGCCACTTTTCTTTTTATAATTGGAGGATTTATGAAAACAATCTATTTTGAATGCAAGATGGGTGCTGCTGGAGATATGCTCGGAGCAGCTTTATTAAGTCTATTTGATGATCCGCTTGCAGTGGTAGAGGAATTAAACGCCATTGGTATTAAGGATGTTACGTACGTGCTTGAGGATTCTATTAAGTGCGGAATCACAGGTAAGCATCTGAGAGTTATGGTTAATGGAGTAGAGGAGCTGCCAGAAGAAGTACAGCATACACATAATGAAGATATGGCAGAGCATGAGCACAGTCATGAGCATTCTCATAACCACTCCCATGATCATGAGGAAGCAGAACACCACCATGCTCACAGAACCATGTATGAAATTGAAGATATCATAGAGAATATGAATCTTGCCAAGGATATTAAGAGTGATATACGAGAGGTTTATGAGCTTATAGCCGAGGCAGAGAGTGAAGTTCACGGTGTTCCTGTAGATAAGATTCATTTCCATGAAGTTGGCAATATGGATGCGATAGCAGATATTACAGCAGTATGTTACCTGATCCATAAGCTTTCGCCTGATAAAATCGTGGTTTCACCTGTAAATGTAGGTGGAGGCGTTGTTAAGACTTCACATGGAATTCTTCCTGTTCCAGCGCCTGCTACAGCTCTTTTGCTAAAGGGAATACCTAGTTATCAGAGTGAGACGATCAAATCTGAGCTCTGTACTCCAACAGGTGCAGCCCTTATCAAGTATTTTGCTGATGAATTCTCTGTTCAGCCTATAATGGCAGTAGAGAAAACTGGCTATGGAACTGGTAATAAGGATTTTCCACAGGCAAATGTGATAAGAGTCATCCAGGGTGAGACTGAGGACGATTCAGAACAGGTTCTTGAGCTGGTTTGTAACATAGATGATATGACTGCAGAAGAGATTGGATTTGCTACTGAGATGCTCTTTGAGGCAGGTGCTGTCGAGGTTTATACGGTATCGGCTGATATGAAAAAGAATAGACCTGGAACAGTACTTTATTGTATTTGCAGCCAGGATATCAGAGACCATATTCTCGAGCAGATTTTCAAATATACAACCACTCTTGGCGTAAGAGAAAATGTATGTAACAGATATATTTTGACCCGCGAAGTCAAGAAAATTGACACTCCTTACGGAGAGGTCAGGAAGAAATATGCTTATGGATATAATGTATCCAGATCCAAGCTTGAGTATGAAGATCTTGCTGGCATAGCGAGAAGGACAGGTAAGTCCATAATCGAGCTTAGAAAAGAAATAGAGGAAAAATGATTAAACTAGACCTTATAACAGGCTTTCTCGGAGCAGGTAAAACAACTTTTATCAAAAAGTATGTTACATACCTGCTTCAATTAGGAGAGAGGATTTGTATTATAGAAAATGATTTCGGAGCCATCAATGTAGATATGGTTCTTCTCAAAGAGCTTGAGAAGGATGGAGTCAATCTGGAAATGGTTGTGGGCGGAGATGGTAAAGAGGCACACAAGAGAAGGCTCAAAACTAAGCTTATTTCCATGGCTATGATGGGGTATGACAGAGTAATTATTGAACCATCAGGAATTTTTGATGTAGATGAATTCTTTGATCTATTGTATGAGGAGCCAATAGATAGATTCTATGAAGCTTCTAATGTCATAGCTATCGTAGATTCCAAGCTTCAGACCGAAATGTCCAAACAGGCCAGATATATACTAATGTCTGAGATAGCTGATGCTGGAGCTATCGTCTTTAGCAGAACGCAGGATACTACCAAAGAAAAAATTGAAGAGGTGGTTCAATTCATAGAGGCTGTTATGAATGAGTTCAAATGCAGCGGCAAATTGGACAAAAAGACCCTTGAATATGCAAATTGGGAAAATGGTGATACATCATGGCTGGCGCGAATAGTTAAATCTGGATTTAATAGAAATGCGTATGAGAAGCTGCCACTGGAAACAGATGATTCCTTCCAAACCATATTTTATTTTGATTTTGCCATGGACAAGGAAATACTTCTGGACAAAATTAATCATATCTTCGCAGATGAAAAATGTGGTGATGTCCATCGTATTAAGGGCTTCGTAAAAGCCAGCAATGGCGCGCTTTACGAAATAAATACCACTCGTAACGAAAAGATGACTAGCGAGGTCAATGCTACAGAGGCTGTTTTGATCGTCATAGGCGAGAACTTGAACAAGGATCAGCTTGCTGAATATTTGGGAAAACCAACGTTATAATGTGAAAATGCTTCATAATATGGCGTATTTGTTGTATAATCTACTATAAGGTTTTTTTCTAATACGGAGAATACGACAATGGAAAGCAAGAGTTATGACGGTAAAATTGGATACTCAGCTATGGTAGATTTTTCTGCTAGCGACATTCTGTATATGCTTAAAGATCTTCCGGATGCATGTTGTATTTTTAAAGTACTAACGGATCCTTTTGGAACAGTTAAGGACATGCTGTTTCTTTTTGTTAACGATAAATATTCTCAGATGGTTGGTAAGTCATCTGCTGAACTTATCGGAAGTACATATCACACAACTGTTTCTAACAGAGACGAAGA
>JAEEGL015535789.1_pt1 | contig 10915 bp, 11 predicted proteins | sample 9134231 | NCBI WGS metagenome assembly JAEEGL01 (sample SAMN16246548, study PRJNA631951) | gut metagenome | biome: gut microbiome; feature: rumen; material: fiber-attached | host: Bos | place: Iran: Karaj | collected 2018-10
ATCAATTATCAAATCAGTCTTATCCATATTACGATAATAATTCATAAAAGCGTTTGTTAAACCACCATATGTAACAAACTTAGTAGAAATAAGTACTAATACTTTTTTCATTTTAAATCTCCTTGTGGGGCTATTTCAATACCAGTTTTTTCTACTTCATACATTTTAGCATCAACTAAAAATCTATACCAATAAGCCTGCAAGAAATGATATATTTTTCCTTCTCTACCATCTAAAAATCCTAATCTAAAATAATACCTGTAAATAAAATATAAATGTGCTCTAAAAAATTTAGGCAATTTATAATATCCATTATTTTTGATTTTTCTTTTAATCTTAGCTTGATTAGTAGAAGTTCCACTACCAGCTAAAGCTTCATCATTAACACTTTTTAAAGTAGCTTCATGATCTTGTACTTCTCTATTTGAATACCAATTATGTTTATTAGTCCACCAATCTAAATTCTTTTTATTATCATCTTTTAAATCATATTTAAAATTGACTGTTTTACCTTTGGACAATATAAGATGTTCATCCATAAGACGTTGTTCACATCTAGCCATACCATTTCTAAAGATTCTTAAAAGCATTTCAGGATATCTTCCGCCATGTTTTATCCATTTACCCATAAAAATAGTTCTTCTTCTTATTACAACACCTGTAATATCCGTAGGTAATTTATCAAGCTTTTCTTCTATTTCATCTGCAAGTTCTGGAAGTAATTCTTCATCAGCGTCCATTCTCATAACCCAATCAGTATTAATTGAAGTATTATCTAACGCCCAATTAAATTGAGTAGCATAATCAATCCATTTATTTTCATAAAAATCTAAAGCAAAGTCATTCTCTTTTTTTATTCTCTCACATAAAGATTTAGTATTATCATCACTAAAGCTATCAACAATAACAAAACGCGAAGCAGCATTCTTAAATGATTTAATACATTTTTCAATATTTTTTTCTTCATTTTTTGTCATTATAATTACAGTTAAATTCGCCATAGCATCACCTACTTCACTATTTTCTTAAGTTCTTTACTATATTTATCTAAAGATATTTTTTTCTTTAGATTATCTTCTAAATATTTTCTGCCATTAGAATATTTATTAACAAAATTATCTTTTTTATTAATAATATCTTTAAAAGTTTTTTCAATATTTACATAATCTTCTGGTTCTATTACAACACCACATTTAGCTTTTTTAATGATATTAGATGCTTCAGAACCATCTTCTAATATACCTATTACTGGCTTATTAGTTGCTAATACGCCATATATTTTAGAAGGAACTGATACTCCTTTAATACCTTTGGCATTTGTAACCAAATGTACATCACATGCATTTAAACTATATACTAAATCTTCTTTCTTTTGATAAGGTATAAATACTATATTAGTATTTTTATAATTATTGACTTTATCTACAAGCTTTTGCTTAACGCTACCCTCGCCTACAAAGACAAAACGGACATCATCGTTATCTTTAAACTTTAAAATAATATCCATTATGTTTTCTAAATCATAATATAAACCTAAATTACCAGAATACATAATAATAAATTTATTTTCTAAATCATATTCTTTTAAAAATTCTTTTACCTTTTTATTATTCTTATCTAAAGGATATATTTCTTTTTCATCTATCCAGTTATTAATAACTGTATTGTTAGGTACGTTCTTGCCATCAAATCTTCCTTCTAATGTTTTTTGCATATCCTCACCAACAGTAATAACTAGATCAGATTTTTTACAAGTTTTAATGTCAACTTTCTTAAGCATATTAAGAAGTAGCATATTTTTAGAATATTTAACAGCCATCGTTTGTTCCGGATTAAAATCTTCAATTAAATACACTAGTTTACTTTTATTTTTTCTACTAGAATATCTTCCTAATAAGCCGCCTAAAATAGGTGGTTGAGATATCGTCATAGTAAGATCGAATTTCCCTAATTTCCTAATAAGTTTTCTAGAATTTAAATAATATGTAACAATATTTTTAATTCTACTAATCTTATTCTTTTTATCAAATTCAGGTACCCAAACCCTATAAATATCTACATTTTGATATTTTTCTTTATATACTTTTTTAACTTGATATTTCGAATCTATTTTTCCAGTATAACACGGTATTGAACATATGACAGTTATGTCAAATTCTTTTTGTAATTCTTCACAAGTTTCTGTAAGTAATTGACCAGTCGATGCAACTTCTGGATAAAAATAATTACAAATTAACAATAACTTTTTCATATGTTCACCTCATCTATATTCTATTTTTCTTTAATAATTAAATCATATTAATAGCTTCACATTATATTATTTTTTTCTTTCTTAGCTAACTCTCTATCATGAGTTGCCATTATATGAACTAGTTCATCATAACTAGTCTTTAAAGGATTCCAATTAAGCTCTTCTTTAGCTTTAGTAGGATTTCCTAATAAATTTACAACATCAGTTGGTCTGAACCATTTAGGATTAACGCAGACAAGCATTTTACCAGTATCAGCATCATATCCTTTTTCATCTAAGCCTGTACCTTCCCATTTTATTGTAATTCCATTTTCACTAAAAGCTTTTTCAGTAAAATCTCTTACTGTATGTTGAACGCCTGTTGCAATAACATAATCATCTGGTTTATCATTTTGTAACATCAACCACATGCATTCAACATAATCTTTTGCATATCCCCAGTCTCTTAAAGAATCCAAATTACCAAGTTCCAAATGGTCTTGTAAGCCTTCAGCAATGCGCCCTGCAGCTAAGGTAATTTTTCTTGTAACAAAATTTTCGCCACGCCTTTCGCTTTCGTGATTAAATAAAATTCCATTACATGCAAACATATTATAGGCTTCACGATATTCTTTTATTATCCAATAACCATATTGCTTTGCAACAGCATATGGGCTATAAGGGTGAAATGGTGTTGTCTCACTTTGTGGGCATTCTTCTACCTTGCCATATAATTCAGATGTTGATGCCTGATATATTTTGCAAGTTTTTTCTAACCCTAATATGTGCACAGCCTCTAAAATCCTTAAAACTCCTAAAGCATCTACCTCGCCAGTATATTCAGCAGCATCAAACGAAACCCCAACATGACTTTGTGCAGCTAAATTATAAATTTCATCTGGAACTACTTCTTTAATTATTCTAATAATGCTAGAAGAATCTGATAAATCGCCATCATGCAAAGTAATTTTATCTATAATATGATCAATCCTAGTTGTATTAGATATTGAACTTCTTCTCACTACGCCATGTACTTCATAGCCTTTTTTAATTAGAAATTCAGCTAAATACGAACCATCTTGACCAGTTATGCCTGTTATTAACGCTTTCTTCATAGTTGCTCCTTACTAATATAAAATTTTATCTTCTACCGAAATATCTTTACCTAACTGTACTTCGATTATCTTAAGTTCAGTTAAAGCTTTTATTCTATGCTTCATACCTCTTTTAATTTCAATAACATCACCTGGTTTAACATTAAATATTTTATCATCTAATGTAACTTCACCATTACCAGCTATAACTGTCCATACCTCATCTCTATATTCGTGAGAATGATATTTCATTAAGTTACCTTCTTTTAGTATAGCAAGTATTGTTAAACTTTCATCTTGTACATCGATTACTTGATATGTACCCCAAGATTTCTCACTATACATAATAGGTGCTTCTATCTTTTCTACGTAAGGCTTAATATGACTGCTACAATCTTTTTCTGATACTAATATACCATCAGGACTAGCAGCAACGATAATGTTGTTTAACCCCACTCCTAATACAGGTATTTTAAGCTCGTTAATAATATTAGAATTTTTTGATTCTTCTAATATACCATTACCTAAAACATCATCTTCCATTGCATCTGTCAACGTATTCCAAGTACCTAAATCTTGCCATATACCATCAAACCTTAATACATTGATACTTTTCTCTTTTTCTACAACAGCATAGTCAAAACTTATTTTATTTAAATCATTATATTTATTAAATAAATCTTCATAATCTTTAAAATCGATTAGTTTATGGCCAATATCTAAAATATATTTAAGCTTAAAAGCAAATATACCAGCATTCCATAAAGCTCCTTTAGCAATATAAGATACTGCCGTATCTTTATCTGGTTTTTCTTTAAACTCAACTACTTCACTTACTAGATTACTATCTTTAGGTATGATATAGCCATATTTTTCACTAGGATGTGTTGGTTCAATTCCGATTAAAGATAAATTAGCTTCATTCTTTAAAGAAAGTTTATATAAATCATTTAATGCTTTAAAATATCTTTCATCCACATAAGGATCTACTGGACATACAACAATCGAATCATCAACATCAACTTTTTTAACATCATATAAATAACACGCCGCAAGTAAAATAGCAGGAAATGTGTCTTTCCTACATGGTTCTAAAGATACATCAACATCACCTAATTGATTTTTAATAATTGATTTTTGTACATTTGATGTTGCAATAGTAATACATGCATCATTATTAATAGATTTAATACCTTTATAAATCTTTTGAAGCATAGATTCATAACTGTCACCAGTTTTAAACATCTTAATAAATTGTTTTGATCTAACATCGTTAGAAAGCGGCCATAGTCTTTTACCAGAACCACCAGATAGTAATATTACGTTCATTAAAATCACCTTTCAAATAAAATAGACTATACGAGATAGTCTAAATTACATACACATATAAAAATTATTTAGCTCCATCCATCCCAAGTACAGTTGCAAAAGTTTTAATAAATATGAATAAATCAAATTTTAATCCCGGATTTTCACAATAGAAATTATCCATTTTAAGTCTAGTTTTAAAATCAGTATTGCTTCTACCACTTACTTGCCAGTATCCTGTTACACCAGGTTTACAAGTAATGATTTTCTTATAAAAGACACCCATATCATTTTGTTCCCTATGTAAATATGGACGTGGTCCTACAACTGACATACTACCAAATAAAACATTTATAAATTGAGGAAACTCATCAATCGATGCATGTCTTATTAATTTACCCACTTTAGTAATTCTAGGATCATTTTTAAGTTTCCTATTTAACATATATTCTTCTTTAATAGCTTTATCTTTCTTCATAAGTTCATATAACACTTCATCAGCGTTGACAACCATTGACCTAAACTTATAAATATGTATAGTTTTACCATCTTTACCAATTCTTGCTTGTCTAAATAAGATAGGTGCAAAATCACCATCTAACATATATGCTATTTTAATTACAATTCCTAACGGAAGTAATAATATAGTTCCAATTAGACCAATAAATATATCGAAAACTCTTTTAATGATTGAATATGCTAATCTATGTTGTCTGGCTAATTCCTCAGTATTAGAGCTATCTAAAACTATTGTTTTATCATTCATATTAATACCTCCCTTTACAGCCTACTATAATAGCATAATTACATAAAATTAGCAAATTAATAAGCTTAATAAAGGTTAACTTCCTATGCTATATCCATTATAACACAATTTATATTCAATGTATAGTTTTAATAAAGAAATATTAAATTTTTAGTTAAGTTTTTGAAAATAAAAAGTGTAGATAAACTACACCTTATTTTATACAACAGCTTACGTATTCAGCTACATATTTATCCATATATATAAGTCTTTCAAAAACATAGTCTTTAAATTTACTTAATTTAAGTTTAGGATTATTAAAATTACCGTTTTCCCATCTGTTCATATCTCTTAAAAAAGCACCAGAATTATATATATCTTTTTCATATTCCGTAATAATTTTATCAATACTATCTTCTGACCATACTGTCTTTCTTAAATATGTATATCTGTTTATAATGCTTTTGTTAATATTTACATCTAACTTCTTAATCTTGTAAATAGGATTTAATTTCATAATAAAATTATCACTTGGTTTATAATAATACATATTTGTTAAATTAATTTGATTTTTGTTAAAACCATTGCCAAAGGTTAAGTCTAAATCCCAAGGCGTATATAGCACTTTATCATTTATAAAAGTCATAAAAGTATTCTTAAAATCATAATCATTAGCATTATCTTCACCTTGTATCAAATTATAAAACAAGAATATATCAATTGCATTATCTACATCTATTAAACCATACAACTTGTCTAAATCATTAGAATTAAAATATACATCATAAAAATTTAATAACTTCGTTTGCGCTATTGTATCATCTACTTCAGTCACAAGTTCATACTCTTTCATATAGCCATCTTTTAAAGATTTACTTTCTGCTTCCCAGCCATATTTTCTAAAAGATATATCGTTAAATTTATCAATCTTTAAAGCTTTTTCATCAATAGGATAAGAAATCGCATATAGGCCTTCATATTCATTATTTATAAATAATTCAATATATTTATATGTATTACCCACTCCATTTATTGAATACCAAAGTTCTGATGAAAAAGCATTTCTTATTTTTTCTTGATCGTTATATGCTGCATATAAGATTAAATCTTCATCATCTCTTAAGCCCAATATATTATAACTATTATCTAAAGTAATCCTAAAACTTTTTTTAGGGAATATAAGTGTTGATGCTCCTCTATATTTAATAAGCCCATGTTCTTCTATTTTAGCACTAATTTCGTTATCAAACATACTAAATTTCATATCTACGTATTCATCTAAATCATCTGATGAATATGTTAAATTAAGTATTGGAAGCTTTGTAACAATAATGCTTTTAACATCATACTTATCTTTAGTATAAATAAGCATTTCTAATGCTTCATTATTTTCAATTAACTCATCAGTAATTGTTTTTTTAAACGCTACTTTAGCATGTTTACCAACACTTTTATAATAAATATTAGGTTCATAATTAATAAGTGAATAAAAATACATTCCAGACGAATCATATAATAACAATTCATTATCAAACTTTAAATTCTTAATTAAATCTTCACTTTTTTCATGCGTTTTTATAATTTCATTCCACTTATCATTATCAATTAAATTAGATACATATCTACTTGATGAAAATATACCAAAATATAAAGATATCAAAACAATAAAAATAGTTAATATAATTATTATTACTAATTCTTTTTTCATATTACATAATGTCATCAGAATCATATTCAATTAAAGAAAATCTTTCAATTTTAGTATTTTTCTTTAATTCTGAAGTGAGTCCTAATATATCCTTTAAAGTAATTTCAATCGTATAATCTATACCTTTAGATGTATAGTTTCTACTTTTAACACGATATCTTTTGGCATATATTTTTAAAAGTGATAAATCTAATTCTTCTTTAGTATGTAATACTAATATAAATGGTCTTTTACCAATCGTAATATGTTCTAAAATAACTAATAAGATAGTTACAAATAAACTTGTTACAACAGCTATTTCATATAACATAGCTCCACAAGTTATGCCTATATATAAACTCCATAATATATAAATCATATCAATAGGATCTTTAATAGCAGTACGATATCTTACAATAGCTAAAGCCCCAACAGCACCCAAAGCTATATAAGCACTTGTTTGTAAACATAGAACCAAAGTTGCAATAAAAAAAGGAAGGATTGCTAAAGATATATTAAATGATTTATTATAAAATGCTCTATGTGATACATATCTATACACAAAGAATGAGTAAAAGGCTAAGATAAGTACCATTATAAGTACAGATAATATAGTATCTAAAGATATAGTAGTATTACTATAATTATTTGTAATATTTTCTATAATATTCATCTTAACACCTCCAGCATCTTAAATCCTGTATAATACTTAGAAAAAGCCATTTGCATATCACATTCACGCATAATAATATCTTTAATATAACCAGGCAATATATCATCAAATTTAACTTCTAATATATTTGCACATTTATCCTGTAAAGGAATTTTTATATAATCACCTGTTAAAAATTTAGATATTTCATATGATACACATATGTTTTTATCAAACGTAATTCTAATATTAAGTAATTCATCTACATATGCTTCTCTTTCATACTCAATAATAAGTTTAGGTCTAAAACATCTTTTCATAATATCAATACAAAATAGTTTCAATAATCTTTCTTTTGTTTCCCAAAAAATAGTTGTAACATCACCTTTTAAAATAGCGTTATATTCACTGAATTTTAAAGGACACGTTTCTTTATGACATCTACCATATAATTTTTCTTTATATTCTAACCTTATTGTATCAACATCATCATTGTAATATCTGATACGCCATTTGTATCTTTTAATATTACCAGATTCTACCTCTTTTGCACATGTGTTTTTATAGTCGTCAAAGTAAATATTATGAACAACATAGATACCGTTAAAATTAGTATGAATGTCTTTTGTAAGTACTGCATCTAATCTATTTCTAAGATAAGATAGTGATGCGTCAGATAAAATATACTTCCATTCATTACGATACCTTTTCATATAATCACCTTTTAAAACTATTGCTTTCTATTGTATATTTTTTTATACTTATAGTCAAGAAAAATCATCATATAAAAAGAAAAAAACACCCACGTGTTTATTTTTCTTTATCAATTTGTTTTAGATATACCTTATACACATTTCCTTCTAAAGACATATTCATATCATATTTCATCTCATCTTTAAAAAGAATTATCTCCTGTTGTGTGTCCAAAGCTACTATTTTAAGCATATCATTATCTGTTTTAATCGCATAAGGTACAAAAAGACAAGGTGTTCCTTTATTAAGTTCAAATTCATATAAAACATTTATATATGGCCCTTTAATAAAAAACTTATATGCTTCTTCTTCTTTTAAAGATGTTGATATTAAATTTCCATTAGATATTTTAGGAATATCAACTTCACTAGTTAATGATACTGCCCTATAAGTTATAGCATCATCAGTTAATACCATTTTATATTTAAGATCGTTTAGTTTATTAGTAATACTAATCATATCTTTAATAAAAGTATCAAAAGATGAAAAGTTAATACTACTAAATACTTTAGCTATAAAACAGTTTACAGGATTATCTAGTATTTTTTTATAATATTCATATATATCTTGGCATTCTTTTAAAACATCATCATTTAAATTATAAACGTTATTTATAACATAAGATAAATGAGATTTATATATAAGCAACAGATTTTTTTCTTCTAAAGATAAATTATTATATTGATTTATTAAACTATCCATAACCTATCCCTTATTTATAACAAATGCAACTAAATTGTTTTTACTGAATTCTATGATAATAGCTTCAGCACCTTCTAAAGCGTTTTCATAACTTGCATCATCAATCATTTGAACTTTAGTATGACATTTAGTGTCGCAGTAGTCAATATAAGTTTTTCTTCTAAGTTGCCTGCTTCCTCTTACTTCTGTATATTCTCTATATTTTTTAATTATCGGTTCTCTATATACAAAATAATTATCTTTTTTAAATTGTGATTCGTGATTACCAGATATGAGAACAATAAATTCATAAAATAGAAATAAGAAAATAGTAAAGAAAAGAACTCCACTTCCAAAATTTTGATAAGCTTTAGCATAATCCTTATCCATAATGTTTTTTACAATAATAGGTACTAAAATTAATATGATAATTATAATTCCTACAACATCAACAAATTTTCTTAAAAAATCAAATCTTTTTTTAAAAGCTTTTTCAATATATTCTCTTTCAAACTCATTTAACATATCATCACCAATACTATCATACCACAAAGAAAGATTAAAAACTATATTTTAGTAATATTTTTAAGCCTTGATATTACTTTCTTTTCAATTCTAGAAATATAGGACTGAGATATGCCTAAAAGATTTGCAACCTCTTTCTGCGTTTTTTCACTGTTATTAAAAAGGCCATATCTTAAACCAATAATCTTTTTATCTCTTTCATTTAGTTTATTTAACTCCATATAAAGTAATTTCTTATCTGTTTCATCTTCAATACCTTTCGATACAATATCAGCATCAGTTCCTAATACATCTTCTAAATGTAATTCGTTGCCTTCAGAATCATACGATAAACTATCTTCTAAAGATACCTCACCCTTTCTTTTCTTATTCTTTCTTAAAAACATTAAGATTTCATTATCAATACAGCGTGATGCATAAGTAGCAAGTTTAATATTTTTATCATTTTTAAAAGTATTGATTCCTTTAATTAAACCAATGGTCCCAATTGATACTAAATCTTCTAAATCTACTTTTGTATTATCATATTTCTTAGCTAGGAAGACTACTAATCTTAAATTATGTTCAATAAGTTTCTTTCTAGCATTGCTATCACCATTTATAGATTTTTCAATGTAAAAAGCTTCTTCATCTTTAGATAACGGCCCAGGAAGTTTATCAACACTTCCAACATAAAAAATATCTTTAACAAAAATCCTTAATATTAATTTTAAAAATTTCATATTCCCTCCAATATATATTCACTCAATATAGCATCTACTCCATCAATATTAATTTTATTATTTATAAGACCCACCAATACATTAAATCTTTCCCCTACACTTTCAATATATATTTTATCTACTTTAAAACATTTAATAAAATTCATATTATCAATTGTATTATAAGGAACCAAACTATATTTTAAGGTATCAAAAACAGGATCTTTATTATTAAGTAATATAATAGGTTTATTTGAATATGGACTTTTAAGCTTATTAGCTGTATCTAAATATGATATTGTACTAATGACCTTACCACCAATATGAATATCTAATTTATAATATCTATTATAATTAAGTTTAATATTTTTTAAATTTTTAATATATGCATAAAGTAATATCGGTGATAAAAAAATAATAATTATTATATTTATTGATAATCCTTTACTATAAAAAACTAAACCATTTTTATAATCAAAACTATTATTAATTAAATATAAAAAACCTCCTAAAAAGATTGATACAAAATATAAATATAC
>JAEEGL015784301.1_pt1 | contig 10915 bp, 11 predicted proteins | sample 9134231 | NCBI WGS metagenome assembly JAEEGL01 (sample SAMN16246548, study PRJNA631951) | gut metagenome | biome: gut microbiome; feature: rumen; material: fiber-attached | host: Bos | place: Iran: Karaj | collected 2018-10
AATCTTCTGGTAATATTATTGATCCAGTTGCGATAATGAAGAAGTATGGAGCAGATACTATTAGATTTTATATGTTATATGTGTCTCCAGTATGGACACCACTTAGATTTAGTGAAGAAGGTGTAAAAGAAGTCTATTCTAAATATACTTCTACTTTGAAGAATGCTTATTCATTCTTTGAAATGTATGCTAATGCTGATAAAGTAGATCCAAGGAAATATGATATTCCAGTTAAAGATAGAGATTTAATTGATAGATGGTTAATATCTAAATTAAATAAATTAGTAAAAGAAGTTAATTTAGCTTATTCTGAATATGATTTAAATAGAGTTACTAAGTTAATAGTACCATTCTTAAATGATGATTTAAGTAACTGGTATATTAGAAGTAATAGAAGAAGATTCTGGGATTCAGAACTTACTGATAGTAAAAAAGCTGTTTACTTAACTATGTATGAAGCATTATGTACTTTATGTAAGTTATGTGCTCCACTAACTCCTTTCTTAACTGAAGAAATATATCAAAAATTAACTGGAGAAGAATCTGTTCATTTAGCTGATTTTCCAGTTGAAAATACTGATTTAATTGATGAAGCAGTAGAAGAGAGAATGGACTTAGTAAGAGATGTATGTAGTTTAGGTAGATTTGCTCGTGAAGAAGTTAATATTAAAGTTAGACAACCAATTAGTTATTTAATGTTACCTAAGAGTGATGAAGTAATTATTGGTGATTTACTTCCAGTTATTCAAGAAGAATTAAATGTTAAAGAAATAAGATTTATGGATGATATGACTGAGTATCTTGAATATATTGTTAAACCTAACTTTAAAGTATTAGGAAAAGAATTAGGACCTAAGATTAAAGAATTACAAAATTTACTTAGCAAATTAACAAGTAAAGAAATTGCGACTATATCTGAAGATAAATTAGTAGTAAAATTAGATGGAGAAGATTTTGAACTTAATAATGATAATGTATTAATATCATTAAAACAAAAAGAAGGTTTTGCATCTGCTTCTAATGCTCGTACTTGTGTAGTATTAGATACAGAACTTACTGATGATTTAATATTAGAAGGATTAGCTCGTGAATTTGTTAGAAAAGTACAAAGTTTAAGAAAAGATGCAGATTTTGTAATAACTGATCATATCAAAGTATATTATCATGGTACTGAAAAAATAGATGAGATGTTAGATAAGTATTATGATTATGTTATGGGAGAAGTACTTGGTGATGAGTTAATTAAAGAGGAATCATTAACTGAAGAATATGAGTTAAATGATGAAAAAGCTTCTATTAAAGTAGAGAAAATCTAGATTACTAGATTTTCTTTTTTATTGAGATAAGTTGTGATAAAATAAGATAGAGGGGATGTAAATGGAACTTAAAAGGAAAATTGCTATGTATTCTGGTATTATAATATTATTGTTAATACCAACATGTCTTTTTTTATATAATAAGTTTGTAGATAAACCTAATGAATTGGTTAATGCACTTAATACAAATGGAAATAGTATTGTATTAATTGTAGATAGTAATTGTAATACATGTGGTGAAGTTAAAGAAATATTAGCTAAATATAAAGTAGATTATTATGAATTAAATGTTGATGATAATAATTATGAAACTATTATTAGAAGATTAGATTTAGATGGACGTTATGTTAAAGCTCCTAGTCTTGTTACAGTAGTAGAGGGTGAGACATTTAGTTATTTATTAGATATAAAAGTTAAAGAAGATTTAGTATCTTTTATTGAGAATTATAATTTAGGAAGTGATTAATATGAGTAGAATGGTTGCACTTGTTACTGGAAGTAATAGAGGTATTGGAAAAGAGTGTTGTTTAGGTTTTGCTAAGGCAGGATTTGATGTAGTTATTAATTATTGTCATCATAAAGAAGAAGCTGAATCTTTGGCACAAGAAATAAATGATAATTATAAAGTAGAAGTATTAACTATAAAATGTGATGTTTCAAAAGAAGAAGAAGTAGAAGAAATGGTTAATATTATTATGGATAAATTTGGGGGAATTGATGTATTAGTTAATAATGCAGGAGTAGCAAGAGATAGTTTACTTATGGATAAGTCTGTTAAAGAATTTAAAAGAGTTTTAGATGTTAATTTACTTGGTACTTATTTAGTTAGTAAATATGTTAGTAAGATTATGATGTCACAAAAGAAAGGTAAGATTATTAATATTAGTAGTACTAATGCTATTGATACATATTATCCAGAAAGTTGTGACTATGATGCTTCTAAAGCTGGAGTTATTTCTTTAACACATAATTTTGCTAGAGAATTAGCACCTAATATTACAGTTAATTGTATATGTCCTGGATGGGTTAAGACAGATATGAATAAGGAGTTAACTGTAGAACAAGTTAATAAAGAAAAGAGAAGAATTTTACTTGAGAGATTTGCTGAAGCGAAGGAGATAAGTAATGTTGTTTTATTTTTAGCAAGTTCTAAAGCTAGTTATATAAATGATTCTATTATTAGAGTAGATGGTGGAAAATACAACGATTAGAGGAGGAACAAAATGTATAAAGAAATAGGTATTAGTGATGAAGTAGTAGAATTAGTAAATAAGAGTGAAGAGAAATGTGTAGATGTTTTTAGACAGATAGATGAAGCAGAAGAATATAATACTCTAAAAGTATTAAAAGCTTTTAAACAAAATAAAGTTACAGAATCTTGTTTTAATAGTACAACTGGATATGGTTATAATGACTTAGGTAGAGAGACTATTGAAAAAGTATTTAGAGATGTATTGGGAGCAGAAGATGCTTTAGTTAGGAGCCAATTTATATCTGGTTCTCATGCTTTAACAGTTTGTTTATTTGCTCTTCTTAGACCTAATGATTTGTTACTTAGTGTTAGTGGGAAACCATATGATACATTAGATGAAGTAATTGGTATTAAAGAGAATAAGTCTTCATTGATTAGTTTTGGAGTTAAATATGATCAAATTGATTTAATAGATAATGATTTTGATTATGAAAAAATAGAAGAATACTTAAAGAATAATAAAGTAAAAGTAGTAGAAATACAAAGAAGTAAAGGTTATTCTACTAGAAAAAGTCTTGATTTAGGTAAAGTTGGTAAAGTTATTAAACTAATTAAAAGTATAGATAATAGTATTATAGTAATGGTTGATAATTGCTATTGTGAGTTTGTTAGTGAAGCTGAGCCATTAAGTGTTGGTGCTGATATAATTGTTGGTTCATTAATAAAGAATTTAGGTGGTGGAATTGCTCCTAATGGTGCTTATATTGCTGGAAGACATGATTTAGTAGATCTATGTGGAGAGAGACTTACTTTACCAGGTGAGGGAAGAGAAGTAGGACCTACACTTGGTATTAATAAAAGTATTTTACAAGGTATATATATGGCTCCAAGTGTTGTTGCGAGTGCTTTAAAGACTGCTGTTTTGACAGCTAAAGTGTTAGAAGATTTAGGATATGATGTTGAACCTAAATATAATGAAGATAGAGTAGATATTGTACAAAATATTACTTTTAATGATCCAAATAAATTAGTAGAATTTACAAGAGGTATTCAAATGGGTTCGGCAATAGATTCTAATGCTATTGTTGAAGCTTGGGATATGCCTGGATATGATGATAAGGTTGTTATGGCTAGTGGTTCTTTTACACAAGGTAGTTCAATTGAACTTTCATGTGATGGACCTATGAGAGAACCATATATTGCTTATATGCAAGGTGCTTTAACATATCCTTATGGTAAATTAGGATTAATGAATGCAGTTGAAAGATTATTAAAGAAAGGAGATGAATAATATGGCTTATGATGGTCTTTTTGCAGGACTAGCTGCTTTTGTATTTGTAACATTTATGGTTACTATGCTTATAGTTTTAGCTGTTGCTGTAATGCAAATAATAGGACAATGGAAAATGTTTGAAAAAGCTAAAGAAGAAGGGTGGAAGGCAATTATTCCTGTATATAATCAGGTAGTAATGTGTAATTTGGTAGGAGTTAGTCCTTGGTGGATATTAATAGTATTCTGTCTAGGTGTTTTAACGGCAATACCATTTCTTGGTATACTTATAGCATTTGTTTATACAATAGCGATTCTGTATTTCTTAGTAGTATATAGTATTAGTATTGCAAGAAGTTATGGAAAAGAAGATGTATGGGCATTAGGATTAATATTCTTATCACCAGTTTTCTTTTTACTTTTAGGTATTAGTAAAGATGTTAAATATGTTGGTCCAAAGCCAATGGAAGATCCAGTTTGGGATTGGTTAGTTGTAACATTTGGTGGAAATAATAAAGCAGATGTAACAGAAGCAAAAGTAGAAGAAGTTAAGACTATAAAATGTCCTAAATGTAAAAAAGAAATACCTGATGGAGTAAAATATTGCCCAGAATGTGGAAAAGAAGTAAAAGGAAAGAAGTAATCTTTCCTTTTTTCTTATAAAAATGCTTGAAATATAAGAGAGTTTTTGTTATAATTCTAGTTGTCAGCAAGTTATGTCTGCGTAGCTCAGCTGGATAGAGCAATCGCCTTCTAAGCGATCGGTCAGGCGTTCGAGTCGCCTCGCGGACACCATTAAGTAAAGAAAAGACACTCGATGTCTTTTTTTTGTAAAGTATTAATCAATTATATTATAAATAATAATTATCGTGTTATAATTATATTAGGATAGGTGATTTATATGTTGAATATTAAAAATTTGAACGTAGTAAAAGAAAAGATAATTCCACTAGCACTAGCTGGATCTTTAGCTTTATCTTTATCGGCATGTGGTGGAAAAGTAGAAATGAGTTCAATAGATTTTGATGATTTAATGGCAATTGAAAGTGTTCAAGATGCAACTATTATTGATGAAATGGTTGGGGAAGGAAACTTACAATATAATGATGATATGAATATATTAGAAGCAGCCGATCAATTATATAGATTTATGGATATAGTTGAGGTTACTGATAGAGTTGATTATACTGGAGTAGATTCATTGGAACCATTAAGTAATGATATATATGCTTCTACATTGAGTCTTAATCGTGAAGAAGTTGAGGCATTAGTAGAATTATCAAAATATAAAGGTGAAGATGTTGTTGCTTTAGAAGCTAAGTTAACAGCGTTAAAAAAGTTAAACTACTTAAATTCTTATTGTAAAGAATGGGTTAATGCCAATGGTAATATGATATGTGAAGATATTATGATTGCTGCAGTTAAAGGAAGTATTGCTGATGAATTAGAATTAGATGGTTTTGCTGGAATAAATATTCCACCACGTAGAACTACTATTAGTGATGGTCCAGAAGATTATTTTATAACTGTTGATGATGAAAGTTATAGAGTACCAATGGGTGAAGGAGAAATCTGGAATACGATTAATTATGTTTACGAATTACAAGGTTCTGATTTAGGAACAGTAGATCAAGAACAAAGATATGAAACTTATAGAAAAGCAATTAATTATGCTAAAACAACAATAGCTGCTGGAAGCAATGTTAAGAATAATAAAATAGTTACTCAATATGATGCAGGATATATAGAAGGAAATTTCTTAAAATAATTTCCTTTTTTTTGTAATTATTTTTAAATCCAAGCGAATAATATAGTAGGAAGTGATAAGAATAATTACATGAAAGTTGTTTTGCAAGATGGAATCAAAGACTGTGGTATTTGTTCATTACTCAGTATTATTAGATATTATGGGGGAGATGTATCGAAAGAATACTTAAGAGAAATTACAAATACAACCAAAGAAGGAGTTTCTTTTTATCAACTAATAGAAGCAAGTAAAAAATTGGGCATTGATGCTGTTGGCATGAATGGTGATATTACAAAAATAGATGAAAATAACTTACCATGTATTGCACATATTATTGTTAATAAGAACTATAAACATTTTGTAGTTATTTATAATATAGATAATAAAAAAAGATTAGTTACATTAATGGATCCCGCTAAAGGACGTAAATGCATCTCGTTTAGTGAATTCAATTTACTTAGTAGTGGAAATTTTATATTTTTTAAAAAGATGAAGAATTTACCAATACTAAGAAAAAAGAATATTGTTTTTAAATATGTGAATAAATTTCTAAAAAATTATAAATATGGATTATACACTCTCGTTTTTTTGATCACCAATTATTTTATTATTAATATTATTATTTCTTTTTATTTTAAATACCTCTTAACATTCTCTATCAATTATAGTATTACTGATAATGTTTATTATATTAGTTTTATTATAATGATTTTATATATATTAGTTAATGTAATTAATTTAATAAAAAATATTATGACTAATCAAATGTTTTTAATCTTTGATTCTATACTTACAACTAGTACTTTTAAACAAATCTTATTACTTCCATATCTATTTTATAAAAATAGAACAAGTGGAGAAGTTCTTGCTAGAATAAAAGATTTGAATGTAGTAAAAAGCTATTTAATAAATCTATTTCTTAGTATTTTTGATTTATTAAGTATTATTGTATTTAGTATTTTAATATTTTCTATTAATAAATACTTTTCATTATTAATAGTAATTATTTCGATAGTGCTTATTATTATAATGTTTATTTTTAATAAATATAAAAGTAAGATTATTAAGATAATAAAGAATAGTGAAGATATGGTTAATAGTCATTTAATAGAGGCAGTTACTTCTGTGGAGACTATTAAAGGAAGTCATTTAGAAAAAAGATATATAGATAATTTTTTATTAAAATATAATTATCTTTTAGATAGACAATTTATTTATATTAAGGTAGTAGAGATAATAGAGTTTATTAAAAATAACATTCATTCTTTTTTAATAGTATCTTTATATAGTATAGGTAGTATTTATATTATTAAAGGTGATATGAATATTAGTAGTATTTTAATATTACAAATATTTTTACAATACTATTATGATTCATTACAAAAAATAATTATTTTAATTAATAATTATTCAGAATATAAAATAGTAAAAGAAAGAGTAGAAGAATTATTTTTAATTGAAGAAGAATCGTTCGTCGGTAATTATTTTTATTTGTCATATGGATTAGTAGGAGATATAAGTATTAATAATTTAAACTATAATATTAGCTCTAAAAAATTGTTTTTGAATTTATGTTTAGAAATAAAAAGAGGAGAACATTTATTAATTAGTGGAGATAGTGGATGTGGTAAATCTACTTTGATGAAGATGATAATGAGATATATAGAAGTGCCTTACAATGTAATAAAAATAGATAATATTGATATTAATCATTATCATTTAGAGAATATTAGAAAAAATATTTCTTATATTTCAAGTATGGAATATTTATTTAATGATACTATTAGGAATAATATAATTTTGAATAATAATATAGTAGAAGAGGAATTTTTGAAAATATGTAAAGTATGTATGGTAGATGAAATATGTAATTCATATGATGATATGGTTGAAGAGAATGGATTTAATTATAGTAATGGAGAAAGACAAAGAATAGTTTTAGCAAGATCACTAGTACGAAATAGTAATATTTATATATTTGATGAAGCGTTTGGACAGATAGATATTACTAGAGAGAAAAAGATTCTAACAAATATATTCAATTATTTAGAAGGTAAAACTATTATAGTAATAAGTCATAGATTTAATAATAAAAAACTATTTGATAGAGTATTAAAAATAAGTGAAGGAAAAATAAGTGATACTTAAAAAGTTTGAAAAAATAAAAAGTATAATTATAATTAGTTTTTTATTATTTATTAGTGAAGCAGTATTATTGTTTTCTTTTTGTTATTTTAAAATAAATACTTATCATAAGTATTCATCAATAGTATTTAGTAATAGTTTATTATATGTAATGGTGAATGATAAAGAATTAAAAGATATTTATAAGAATAATTCTTTTTATATTGATGGAAAAAAGTATAAATTAGTAATTGATCATATAAATACTAAAGTTTTGAAAAGAAAAGGTAAGTATTATAATCAAGTATTTATTAAATATAAAAGTATTAATCAAGATAATGAAGTATTAGATATTGTATTATTAGATAATAGAATTAATATATTTGGAATGTTTAAAGTTATGTGGAAGGAGGATTCATGAGTAGAATTGAAGAAAACAAATTAGATAAAATTAGTGGTGGTATGACAACAACAGCTGCTGTTCTAATAGGGGTAGGAGTTAGCGCACTTTTAGTGTTTTTATCTGGATTAATAGAAGGGATTACTAATCCTGAGAGGTGTAATGGATGAAAGAGATAGATAGTGATTTATTAGATAGTATTAATGGGGGAACTAATACAATATCATCTACAGTAATAAATGCTTTTACTAATTTAATAAAACTACTTAAGGATGCTGGTTATTCATTAGGTAGTGGAGTGAGAAGAATAGGAGAAGACAAACTATGTCCATTGGAATAAAAAAGTCACTTCTAATTATTTTATCTATACCTTGTTCTTATTTGTTCCTTACTTTTCTTTATAATTTTGGAATATATTTAGGTAGAATGTTTAAATGTATGTAAAAAAAAGAGTCTTTTGACTCTTTTTAATTTATATAAAATGAATATCCAACTTCTTCTAAATAGAAACTTGTTTCTTCTTCAGAATAAATATTATAGGCTACATATGTTTCTAGGCGACTATTATTAATATAGTAATAAATTTTATTATTAATATTATTTAAATTTCTTATTTTTAAATAGTCTTCATAGGTCATTGTTTTAGGAATAATGTTATTATTTAATTCCTCATTATAGTATTTATTAAATATATTATTAATCCTATTAGTTACTGTATTTGTATCAGTGTCAAATAAAGATAAAACTTCATTGTTTGATAATACTTTTAATTGTCTTAGATTAATATTATATGTTTTGAATTTAATGTCTGGAACACTTTCATTTTTTGTTTCTGTAATAGCTATTATTAAAGACAAGATATTACCACTTACATTGTAGTGATATTCTATTAAAGAATTTTCTTTTTCAATATAAGGTTTTACAAACATATTGATTTCATTATTAATACTATTACTAATTTTTTTAATATTTATATTAGGTACCTCTTGCTCATATTCTGTACTTTCATAGGAAGTAAATACTATATCTTTAGAAGTATCATTAATTACATTTTTATTATTACTTATTAATAAATATATACCATATACTAATAATATAAGAATTAATACTATTACTATATGTAAGTATTTTTTATATTGTTTTTTCTTTTTCATAATACCTCCTAATCATACGCCGTTAGGTGGATAAAAGATGTATAATTCTTAGCACGATGGCCATGTGTTATGCCTCTACCACTATTGCATCCAACTGTTTCACCATTTCCAATATATATTTCTACATGTCCTACACCACGAGATTTAAATCCCATAAAGACTACATCACCAGGTACTAGTTTAGATGGGTCTGAATACATTATTGTTCCTTTTACATTGCATGATCCCCAGACAGTGGATTTTATTTGATGATCAATTATACCAAAATGTTTTAGGACACGATAAACAAAATGGGAACAATCACATTGACCACCTGGTTTTAGTTCCATAGTAGATCCAAGTTTATATGTTAATCCTTTGTTCAACCATGATTTAGCATAGTTAGCTACATCTTGACCATTTGCTTTAGCTATTATTTTGGCATGAGCTCCTGAATCATTTTCTTTTAATGTTACATTATTATCTCCAAGAGTACATGTTGTGGAAATTGGAGCGTTACTAGGATTATAGCTATTAGCAGTTCCATGGTCAGTTGGATCTTGCTTTTTTTCGTCTCCTTTTTCGTAAGTGCTTGTATTTATAATTGGAGTTGCTTTTTTATTTGACTCTTTTATATAATTTGATTTTGTTGATACCTTAATGTTTTTAGTTTCTTTTATACATGCTGAAAAGTTAATTGATTCACCAGTTATATTAATTACGATATTAGCAAGCATAGGTATAAAGAATATTACTACAGCAGCAATGAATTGATTAAGCATTTTCTTTTTGTTCTTTTTTTCATCAGGATTAATCATCATCTGCATTAATTGATAAGCTATCATTAATAATAAAATTATAGGTACAACTATTTGAATAATATTTAGAATGTTAGAAAAGACAGACATGATGTTTGCTAGAGAAGGGTCTTTACAACAATTACCTAAATCGTTATTACAACTCATAATTAGTAGTGTATTCATATAATCACCTATCATAATTATAGCATAAAAAAACAGTTCATTTGAACTATTTCTTTCTTTCTTTTAAGAAGAATACTAAATCTTTTAATATTTCTTTATCTTCATCTTTTAACCATTTGATTTTGTTTAGTTTATTTAAAGATTCTTCATATAAATTATTCATTTTATTTTGACAATATTCTAGTGATTTAGAATCTATAAATAATTGTTTTACTTTTTCTATATCAAATTCTTCTTTACCATAATATTTTAATAATTCTTCATAATATTTAGTTTCTTTTATATGGGCATATAGAAGCGTTTGTTTAAATTCTCTTATGTCAGATCCAATTGGTTTTCCTAATTGTTCATTAGATGAAAATATTCCTAAGATATCATCTTGTATTTGAAAAGCAATTCCTAATGGAAGTGTGAATTCTTCAATATCTTTTATTTCTTTTTTAGTAGAATTACCAAGAATCATTCCTAAAGACATAGGACCTACTAATGTATAATATGATGTTTTTAATCTGTAAATATCCATTGTTGTATCTTCTATATTGCCTTTAAATATTTTATTCTTTTCTTCATATGGAGTTACAACGTCAATTATTTCTCCACGTATTGTATCAATTACTATATCATTAAATTTATTTAATAATTCATAAAAGTTTTTTTCTTCTTTATAATTTTCTATTAATAATTTAGTAGATTTAAATAATCCATAATCTCCAATACATAAGGCAATTGAATTCGATAGATGAGTATTAT
>JAEEGL017131600.1_pt1 | contig 10915 bp, 10 predicted proteins | sample 9134231 | NCBI WGS metagenome assembly JAEEGL01 (sample SAMN16246548, study PRJNA631951) | gut metagenome | biome: gut microbiome; feature: rumen; material: fiber-attached | host: Bos | place: Iran: Karaj | collected 2018-10
ATTCGGCGACGGAGTATCCAACAAGTATTATCTTACCGACGTGATACATGAATACTCCGGCGGATCTTATACGACAACGATCATGGGTAAGGCATCCACACTGTGACAGGGTGCTGGGGGAGGTATAAATGCCCTTTTTTGATATAGTTGATGAAGTTGCAAAACATCAGATAGACAAGACCGATATGGGGGACAACCGTATAATGGGAGTCCTTGTATGTCAGGTTGTAAAAAACTATGACAAGGACCATCAGGGTTTCGTTCAGGTTAACATAACAACACGCGACTACGAAGAATCCAGACTCGTATGGGCGAGGATGGCGCTTCCTTACGGAGGACAGAAGTGGGGTGAATATTTCATTCCCGAAGTCGGCGATCAGGTTCTCGTGGTCTTTGAACAGGGCAATATCGACAGGCCGTTTGTCATAGGCGCGGTGCCGAAGACCAACTCAAACTTCATGCAGCAGGCCTTTGACGAGAAGAACCAGTTTAAGCGCATCAAGACCAGAAACGGCAATCTGGTTGAGATCATGGATAACGGCGAAGGTGAGGGTGACAAGGACCATATCTTCATCAAGACCGCCAAGGATACGCACAAGATCGAGATCGATAATGAAAAAAAGAAGATACTGATATCCGATAAGGAAGGCAAGAACAAGATCGAAATGAAGACAGAAGACGGTCAGATGGAGATCTTAGCCAAGCAGAAGCTCACGATCAAGGTCGGTGACAATATCAAGATGTTCATGAACGGCTCAAACGGCACGGTTACGATAGAGTCGACCAAAGTCAAGATAGATACAACAGATTCAGCTGAGATCAAATCAAACAGCAGGCTGAATATAGAGGGAGGCAATGTCACCACGGCAGGAAACTCGATGCTCAAATTAAAGAGCAGCGGACCGGTGACCGTGGAAGGTACGCCGATCAAATTGGGATAAAGATATGGCAAGAGATTTTTTGGGAACAGGAATGGCGTTTCCGCCGCGTATAGACCCTGCAACCGGCAGGTTCATGACCAGCAGCGGACCGCAGAGCGTCAAGGAATCCATATATCTGATACTGATGACTCAGGTTACGGAGCGTCTTACGAGACCTTATTTCGGTTCTGAGACAGCTTCCTATGTGTTCATGGATATCAACCTTACGGAACTGACGATCATGAAAAGAGAACTCACCGAGAGCATCATGCGTCAGGAACCCAGAGTAGCGGATGTTGAGATAGAAGCGGACATGCAGTCCCAGCAGGGTTATATCCTGATCAATATCGATTACCTTCTGGCTGATACAAACCAGAGGGATAATCTGGTATTTCCTTTCTACCTGAATGCAGAACCCGAGCCCGAGGAGGAAGAAGAATACTTCGAGCCCGAGATCATAGATGTAGACGAATACAATGAGTAAGAATATGAGTAATGTCTGGAAACCCTTAAGTGCAGGGGAGATAGAAAATAAAATAGAACATCTCGCCTCTTCATATATACCGGAGTGGCATTTTGACCGTGACGATCCCGATATCGGTTCTGTCATCGCGCAGGTATTTGCAAGACAGACGGAAGAAAACTACAGACTCATGAGCCTGATGCCCGAGAGGTATCATCTTGAGTTTGTAAACATGCTGGACTTTACTCTTAATCCCGCCCAGCCTGCAGGAAGCCTCGTTATCTTTAATCTGTACGGCGGAGTGCTTCCGGGAGCACAGCTTCCCAAAGGTACGAGACTCAGTGCCGAATCCGATGAGACTGATTCGGGATATGTTGTATATGAGACCGACAGAAATATATATGTAACGGAAGCTCAGATCAAGGCGGTCTTTATGACCGATATGGAGAGGGGGACTCTCTCGCCCGTATTCGGTGAGCTGGCTGTTCCGAAGATCATTCCGGAGTCGGCGATCATTATGCCGGTTATCGAGGAGGGCGAAGAATCATATGAGGAAGAGGGAGAACCACTGCTTCTTTCTGATATCGTTGATGAAGAGACCATCCTCCAGATCCCGCCTTTTGTCCTGTTCGGAGAAAAAACCGATATAGGCCAGAGCGTTTTGACGCTGTATCACGACAGGCTGTTTGACGGCATTGATGAACCCATATACATAAGACTGACCGGCGGATCCGATATAGCGCGCAGGATCGCGGGCCGTGAATTTACGTTTAAGTATCTCACATCAGGCAAGTTTGAAGAGTTTGATTCGGTCAAACTTCTTGATGACGGAGAGACTTTTGAGCTGATCAAATCGGGTGAGTGCTCACAGGTTTCGGTAGGCGGACGCCAACTTTCGGTTGTGATCATAACTGCCCACGAACCGATGACCGAATCTCTTGAAGCAGAGGCCGTAAGCATATCGGCGGGCGGCGCATCACGCGCTCCGGAGTATGTCGGCGACGGCCAGATGGAACTTGAAGTACGCAGGTTCATTCCTTTTTCAGATACGCTTGCAGTGTACAACGAGTGCTACATAGGACATGATCCCTGCTTCTCCAAGAGAGGCTCGCATATCACTCTTGAGTTCAAAGTCACATATCAGGATAACCAGATCCGTTTGACCGCAGAGCAGGAAGAAGCGGAGCTTACCGTGATCAAGCGCAAGCCCAAGAAGCTTCCTTATGACAATCCGGCACTGGTCAAGGTCGATGAGATCACGATCGAATACTATAACGGCATAGGCTGGAAAAAGCTCATATGCGATACCGAATATGCCGGAATGTTTGAAAACGGCGAAAACGGCACATATACACTCAGTTTCACCTGCCCCGATGACTGGACCAGCTCCGAGAGCGGACCTTACAGCGGCAGGACGCTTCGCATGCGCATAGTCAGATCCGACAACTGCTACATGCGCCCTGCGATCCATACTTATCCGATCATAGAGGATATGAAGATCTCATATTCTTATGAGGGTAAATATGTACCTCCCGTGAAGATGGAGAGGATCGCGGGAACAGTCAAATCGGACATCACGGATATGATCGGAACCGACAAGCCTTTTACTGTGCTTTCGGGTAACGACTATCCCGAAGATATGCTTTATATCGGACTCGACCGCAAACTTGAAGAAGGTCCGATCAGCATGTATTTCCAGCTCTCCGAATTAAGCAACCAGAACGGTGTGCGTTTCAGGATGGAATACAGCTCGCCCTCCGGATTTAAGGAGATGCGCTTCACGGATCTGACGGAAGAATTCACCAGGTCCGGCACCATCATGTTCCTGCCTCCCGCAGATATGACGGAGATGACCATAGAAGGAAACCGCCTCTACTGGATCAGGATCGTCAGGAGCAAAGCGCAGAAATCGGAAAGCTCCGACGTATTTTTGCCCCATATAGTCAGGATGTGCTTAAATGCGGTCACTGTCACCAACGTACAGACAGGCGACGAGGTCGATTACTATGTCGACGAAGTGATGCCCAACATGAGATTTACTCTCGGCACAGGCAATATCTTGGACGCCGAGATCTGGGTCAACGAAGCGGGACATATCAGAAAAGAGGAACAGGAAGCGCTGCTTTCACAGTTCCCCGAAAGAGTCAGGGCCGAGTATGACCTGCTTGGCAGGATATCCGCATTCTATGTTCTCTGGAAAGAGACGGAAGACTTTTACAATGCGCCCGACAGAAGATGCTACAGGTTAGACCGTATGACGGGCGAAGTCATGTTCGCAGACGGCAATTACTGCGACATGCCCAGAGTCATCGATGACGTTGCATTCAAGGCGCGCGTCAGATGGACCGACGGTGAGAACGGCAACTTAGGCGAAGGCATGATCACCGCATTTGCGGGCGACGCCCCTTATATAGACAGCTTATATAATCCGATCCGCGCGCACGGCGGAAGCAATTTGGAGACTCTCGATCATGCGCTCATGAGAGGCGCAGGCATCATGCATGCGAGAGGAAAACTCGTATCAGAGGGCGATTACGTCCGCTATATCATGGAGTTTTCTGACAGCATAGAGAGTACGAACGTGGTGGTCGGTGAGACGATCGACGGTACGGGTGATCCTTCGGATATATCGGTAGTTCTTCTTATGAAAGACTTTGCCGACGGTGCATTCTCTTTTCACAGGATATCCGCGCTGCTCAAGAAGGACCTGCTGTCGCACTGCGAACTGACCATATCGGAAGACAACCTCCATATAGTCGAGCCAATCTTCGTGGACATCTCGGTCACCGTATGGGCTACCGTCATGGATATGGATGATTCGTTTGAAGTGCAGAACGAATTAAAGAGCGTGCTCACTTCATACTTAAATCCCGTATCGGATGAGAACTACGCGGGCTGGCCGATAGGAGTGCTTCCCAAGGAATCACAGATCCTTATGAGATTAAGCGTCCTGCGAAGCCGCGCGATCATCCAGAGGATCACGGTCATCGGACACTATGCCGATACCGAAGGCGAGCATGAGCTCGATACCAAAGATATAAAGATAACCCCGTTCATGGTCGCAAGGAGCGGCGAACACAAGGTTATAGTAACCAATAAATGAGGCATGGTTAGATGTTAAGAGTTGAGGAACTTCAAGCCAGAACATATGAGGAGAGGATAGAGGATGCATTAAGGGAACTGCCTTTAAGATCCTCGGAGTGGACCAACTACAATCCTTCAGATCCCGGTATCACGATCTTAGAGAACCTCACCGCGTTTTCGGCGCTGCAGGGTGCGGAGATCGTGGCCTTAAGTTACCGCGCCCGCATGGCTCTCCTTAAGATGGCAGGATTTACTCCCGCCAGAGGCAAGTGCTCGAGAGTCCTTTTGTCCGCCGACGAACTTGAACATCCCGTAAACATCATGCCCGGACAGAGATTCCATCTGGGCGATATCTGCTTTGAAACAAACCGCGAGGTTGTCGCAGGAACGGGACGCCTGACGGGTGTGTTTGTGCATGATAAGGACGGATACCGCGACATAAGCTATGTGCTTGACAGGGAACTTGCGGTGCCTGCCCGCATATTCGGTGACGAACCCCGAAACGACAATGCACTGTATCTGATATATGAAGGCGATGTGAGCGAGAACCGCGAGATCATCCTCTATGTCAGGATGAATGCAAATGAGGGCAGAAATGCCACGACTGACAGGACCGAGCATATATTTGCGGACATCGAATGGGAGATCTTTACCGCATCGGGTTTTGAAAAAGTAAACGTGAGAGACTTTACCGGAGCTTTTGCATCAAGCGGTGAGATACGCATATCCCTGCCCGAGTCGGAGCCTGCTATATATTCGGATGCGCCCGTATCCGGATACTGCATCAGGGCCGTTCTTAAGCGCGCGGATTATGACATCGTGCCCAGAATGACCAACCTGTACGGTTTCCTTTTTGAAGTATGGCAAAAAGATACTTACGCCTACTCACAGAGCTTCGGACGCGCAGACCGCGTGACCGTCAGATCACCGATCGGCAAAGACGTATATTATCTCGTATTCGGACGTGAAGGACGCGGTGAACCCTACCGCAGATACGAGCTCGTGACTTCGGGCGGCCTCCACGGCAGATACTGCAGATATTCCGAGACAGAAGACGGCATGACATTTATATTTGACGGACGCGAGTACGGATATGCGCCTGTCAAAGGCAAGGAATGCGTGAGAGTCATCCTCTATAACGAGGAGATCATGCGCAAATACACTGTCGGCAGAGTCATAGGATATGACGATCAGGAGATAGAGCTTCCACTCGACCACATCGTGAGCGACAGCTTCTTCCTGATAGCCCGCAGACAGGATGAGGAAGGCTATACATATGATTTTGTAAGGCCCGAGAAGAAGACTCCCGGCGCGCTCTACTATCATTTGCTTGAGAATGACGGACTCATCGTCATAGAAGACGCGGGAGACTTCATAGGAGCGGATCTCTTCATGGGAAGCATAGCGCTCACGTCAGGTCCACGCGGCAACATAAGCGCAGGCAACAACGTATTGATAGATGATGACGATATTCCCGTGACATTCTACAACCCCGGTCCCGGTACCGGCGGAGTATACCGCGAGACCCTTGAAGACGTGAGGGCCAGATTCCTCAAGGATATGCGCACCCCTTATACGGCGGTCACCGCAGAAGATTACGAATCGATAGTGCGCACGACTCCGGGACTCTGCATCCGCAAGACCAGGGCCGTTATGGATGAAAAAGAGAATATGGTCAGAGTCGTGGTCATGCCCGACACGGATGAAAAATTCCCGAAACTGACCGATATATACAGACAGAGGATATCATCGCGCCTTGAAGAAAGAAGACTCATCACCGCGCAGTTTAAGATCCTCCAGCCCGTATATGCGCCCGTCGGCGTCAGGGCGACCGTATATGTAAAGAGACATTTTGCCGACTGCAGGGAGCAGATAGAAGAACGCATACAGGGCAGGCTCAATTATCTTTCGTCAGATCATACGATAGGCGAGTCGCTCAAATTCGAGGATGTGTTCCATGCGATAGAAGAACTGCCCTGCGTTGAATATGTATATGAGCTTTCACTCCACTCGGAGAATACTAAGCTCGCGCAGTTAAAAGAGTATGACATAATCCCCCGTTTTGACTGTCTGATCTATCCCGGAAGCATACAGCTTCAGATAGTCACATCGGAAAAATAATAAGCCGGAGTTTTTACTGAAATGGCAGGAGATATTTGGTATTCGATCAGAGGAAACAGAATAAAGAGCGCGTATGTCAAAGGCTTTGAGTTTGATGATGCCGGAAACATCACTTTAAATGAAGCAGAGCATGAGCATTTCATCTTTTTCAAGGCTTTGGACGGTGTGACCGATGCATCCGAATGGGGCCGCATAAGCATGAAGCTTACGGCGTCTGAAGAGATGGTATGCTATACATATCTGCTTGCCACGGACCGCACGGACTACAGGAGCAGCGAATACGGCCTGATCGGCATAGAGGAGATGCTTACGGATCCCGACATAAGCGCTTTTGACAAGGTCACGTTCATGTCGGAGATGGGAGCTAAAAGGCTCGTAAACAGCGATGATGCTCTTTTGTATGACCTCGAAGGCAGATACCTGTATCTTGCGATCGAGATGATGGGATACGGCGCAGCTTCTATAAGCAATCTGCGCATAAGCGCCATGGGTGATAACTTCATGGATACGTTTCCGCAGGTTTACCAGGACAGGGACAGTTTCTTCCACAGATATCTGTCCGTGTTCTCAAGCATATATAACGATATCTCGGAGCAGAACGAACATCTCTATGAGATGCTTGACTTAAACACCTGCTCACCCGAGCTTCTTGAGATGTACGGCTCATGGTTCGGTATAGACTTAAAAGGCGGATTCCTGGATGAGGATGTGCTCAGGACTCTGGTCAAAGAGGCATATCAGTTAAACAGGATGAAAGGGACCAAAAAGGGTATCGAAAGAGTCCTTACCATTATACTGGGAGAAGAACCCGTGCTTCTTGAAAACAGGGTTCAGGGCGGAGGAGTATTTGATATAACGATACTCGTAAACCGCAAACTCACAGAGGAACTCAGGCACCAGCTTACGTTCATGATCGATCAGTTTAAACCGCTCCGCACGAAGATCAGGATACTTCAGATGGAGCACGAGGCAGTCATGGACGGCAACAGCTATCTCGATATGAATGCGGCAATACCCGCAGACAAACAGATGGTGCTTGATGAAGAAGCGTTATATGACGGAGCATTTGTTCTGACATAAACACATAGAGGAGTAATAAATTTATGAATGTAGAAGAGATCAAAGGCGAGGGCATAGTACAGCTCAATGTGAGCGGCAAGATCGACGCGCTCGCTGCAACGGAATTTCAGAATGCCATATTAAAGGGCTTTCAAAAATCATCAAATCTGGTGCTTGATATGAAAGATGTACAGTACATATCGAGTGCGGGACTGCGCGGACTCATGATAGGCCAGAAGACCGCGTCGAGCAAAGGCGGAAAATTCACGGTCATAAACGTAACGGATCCCGTTAAGGATATCCTTCGCGTGACCGGACTTGACAAAGCGCTGACCATACAATGATCACCATCTCCCATATCAAATATTCATATGAGGATGAGATAGGTGATCTGGTGGTCTATGACGATTTTTCCGCGGATATTGAGGACAATGAGTTCATAGTCCTGACGGGCTCGAGCGGAAGCGGCAAGACGACGCTTCTTAGGATGCTCCTTAAGGAGATAGAGCCGGTATCGGGAGACATCATCATAGACGGTGTGAACTTAAAAAACATACCGAGACGGAAGATCCCGTTTTACAGGCGTGAGATAGGTGTTCTTTTCCAGGATTTTAAGTTGATCCCGGACCTGAACGTATACGACAATCTTCACACTGCGATACTTGCTACGGGCGGGAGCGCCAAAGACGCCGAAGCCAAGATCACGCATGTTCTTACGATGCTCGGCATAGATCATCTGCATAAGCGTTTTCCGAGGGAGATGTCGGGCGGCGAGCAGCAGAAGGTATGTCTCGCAAGAGCGGTGATCAATCATCCGAAACTGCTTTTGGTGGATGAACCCACAGGGAACTTGGATCCCGTTTCGACGCAGGAGATACTTAGGCTCCTTGATATCATACATGATCAGAAGATCACGATAATCATGGCAACACACGATCTGTCCGCGCTTGATTCCGATCACAGGAGAAGGATCGATCTTGATATAAAAAAATAAAGTGACAGGAGTTTGGAGGTTTACATAAAATGAACACTTCACAAAAACTGGCTATCGTATCTGCTACCATATTCTACGTACTTACGGTGTTTGCGGGATTCTGTCTCGGACTTCCGTATGTACTTGCATTCTTTGTGCTGTTTACGCTTTCAATGATCACGTTTGCTTATCAGTGCTACAAGATGCACAACGACTATACCGGAGCAGAACACTTACAGCAGGAGATCGGAATGCTCCGCGCTGAAAAAGACCAATTAAAGGCAGAATGTGACAGGTCCATCGAAGAAAAAAACTCCGATATCCGCAATATGCAGATGCAGCTGGATGACATGTCAGCGAAATTAAAGAGCGCCGAAGATGAGATAGCCGCAGCCAAAGAGCAGCAGGAAAAGGCTCAGGAAGAAGCACTTAGCACACCTCTTGCAGACAGCACCATAGAAGGCCTCCTTCCTCCCGATGATGAAGATCAGACAGTGACGGTAGATATCATAGATGTAGCCAGACATGCGATCGCAGAGCTTAACGATGCAGCAAGGGCAGCAGGCCTCCGCATCAATATATCAACAGCTTCAGACAAACTCATGGTACGCGCTAGCGCCAAAAGACTCCTCATCATGTTCCGCAATATCATAGATAACTCGATCAAATACATGCAGACCGAGGGAACACTTGTAATTACGATATCCGCTATCGAAGATGACATATTCATCGTACTCAAGGATACAGGAAAAGGTCTGCCCGAGAATGAGACCAAGCATATATTCGAACTCAATTATCAGGGTTCAAACCGCATAAGCGGAAACGGTCTGGGACTTACACAGGCCAAGGCCATAGTTGAACACTACGGCGGAACGATCTATGCAAGAAGCCCCGAGGGCAGCGGCATGGGCATCTATATCCAGCTGCCCACAACGTAACGCTGTGCCTTACCGGATCAATATAGAACAGGAATGAGACAATGAAAAGAAACTTAAGGATATTAATAGCGCTGGCTGTATTTTATGTCATAGTGGCTGTCCTTGCGCTGATCATGCTGGGCGGCAAGAGTTCGATCTTTAACAGGGATGCGGATTCCTTCGGAGCCAAACCCGCAGTTATGACACAGACCGTGGTCGGCGAAAATAACGATGACACCAAGACGGAAGAGACTACTGAACAGGCCGCAGTGACGACACCTGAACCGGAGCCCGAACCCGAGCCCGAACCTGAGCCTGAACCCGAACCTGAGCCTGAGCCCGTGGTCTATGAGATCAGATATTTCTCTTTTGAAACCAACAACAAACTGGCCGATCTCAGATTCCGTACCGAGCCTTCCGTTGATGCTCCGATCATAACCAAGCTCTACAACGGTACTTTCGGATATATCACACAGCCCGGCAATGAGTGGTGCAAGGTTGTGATGACTACCGGCAGGGAAGGATATCTGGCAACCGAGTATCTGGATATCACCGAACTCACAGAGGACAGATATCCCGAGAAATACATAGATCTGGTTGTCGCGCCGGAAGAAGAACTTACGGTTCCCAATTTTACGACGATGCTTAAAGTAGAATCCGGGGAAGAAAATGCGGATGCCACGGCCCGGACGGGTGAAGCGTCCGCCGATGCAGCAGCGGAAGCAGGCACCGAAGCACCCGCCGAGGCGCCTGCAGCGGAGACACCTGCGCAATGATTAACGACGAACTCGTACGTAAGAATAAAGAAAAAAACGACAGGGACATAAAGATCGGCAGCGGATATTATGACGAGGAGGAAGAAACCTACCTCTATGATGTCCGCAAGCCGCAGGAATTTATAAATGAAGGACACGGAGTATTTGATATCTCCAAACAGACCGGTATAAATACGGCCAAAAGCGTGTTTGACAAGGGTGCATATTTCAGGACGAATTAAAGTTTGTCCGGCTTATGCTAAGGAAATGATATGGCTAATTTCAGTGAAGAGTTAAATAATAAACCCTTTAAGGATTACAGCGAATACATGCAGTATATCTTTGACTGCGTGAACTCGAGCATCGACAGTTATATCGCGCACTTAAAGATCGTATATGCAAACGGTGACGGCGGATACAAGAACATCATGTATCCGGATATCGAGCTTGCTGAAGCCACCTGCCATTCGAGACTGACCGAATCCTACAAGGGCAAGGCAAAAACTTCATCAGCAGGGGATTCGGATGGAAGTGATGACTTAATATCATCCGATACGGGCGATATGACATCATCCGATTCCGAAAGCGGCTTCTCTTTTGGCTTGTCCGGAAGCCTGACCGAC
>JAEEGL017177318.1_pt1 | contig 10915 bp, 10 predicted proteins | sample 9134231 | NCBI WGS metagenome assembly JAEEGL01 (sample SAMN16246548, study PRJNA631951) | gut metagenome | biome: gut microbiome; feature: rumen; material: fiber-attached | host: Bos | place: Iran: Karaj | collected 2018-10
AAATAATTTTATCTGTGCATCACGATTTTGATTACCAAAATGATAATCAAGTCCGATTTCTCCAACCCCCAATACTTTTGGGTGATTTAATACTTCATCAGTCAAAAAATCATTTGGATTCAAATCTGTATGATCTGGATGAATACCTGTTGTTACAAAAATATTATCGTGTGTATCAGCAATTTGTAATGCAGGCTTTATATCAACACCTTCTGCGGTTGCACAAATCAATGCGTTAACCCCGGCATTATTAGCGCGCATAATTACTGCGTCAACGCCGCCATCATATTCATCTGTTAAATGGCAATGAGTATCTATAAACATTTTTTTATTTCGCTGATAATTTTGAATATAGTTATATCTGGTTTTAAGTTCAATCTGTTTATATCATACACAGCGCGTGTTGCGATTGGATATAAATCAGCCAACCCAAAATATGCGATTGCATCTAATACAATTCCGTAAAGTGCAGGTTCAGAACCAATTTTTATCGCGACAGACATCATATCGCTGGCATTTGAATTTTTAGATTTCAAAATATTTAATAATTCTTCGTATATTACATCGCCACCCGAAGCCTTTAAATTTGCTATCTTACCAAAACTGCCGTTTGAAAGTTTTAAAATTTCAGAACTGATTTCTTCATCACCCATAAATTTTGTGCACAATTCACGCAATTCAGATATTGTTAAAGGGTGCATTTTTTCAACGCGTGCGCGCGAACGAACAGTTGGTAAAACATTAGACAATTGATGTGTCACCAATAAAAACAATGTTTGTTGTGGTGGTTCTTCCAACAATTTCAACACCGCGTTTTCAGCAGCTACAGTCAATTCATCTACGGAATCAATTAATATAACGCGCCAATGTCCCGACATAGAAGACATTTGCATTTTTTCAATCATTGCACGTACAGTATGCACAGATATTGCCTTAGCATCAGTTTTCAAATTACCGCGTTCATCGATATTACGTGCCATATCTATAATGAAAAAATCACCAACATTGCCATAAACCATGCGCGCGATTTTGTAAGCTAATGTAGCCTTGCCGATACCACGTGGACCACATAACATCCACACTGGATGAATAGGGTGCTTATCACGATTTTCCCATGCATTAATAAAAGTTTGCAAAGTAGTTTTATGACCAACCAAGCAATCGTTGTCCATTGGGTCAGGAAATTCAAATAAAACTTCTTTTTTCTTAGCCATACTATTTCCCAAAAATCATGACAGAAATATTTTTAAACACGCGACCGAACAATTGAATCTTTCTGACCTTTTGTTTTGCGACCATTGGTATGCGTTTAACAATATCGCCATTTTTTTCAATTACAATTTCACCGATTTGTTGCCCAACACGTACAGGTGCCACAACAGGTGCATCATATCGCGCCAACACACGTATATTTTTCAAAGAATAATCTTTTGGCAAAGTTATTGCTACATTTTCAATTGTTGTTGCTTCTACTTCTGGATAAAGCCCATACCAAACAGGAACCTTTAACAATACATCACCAGCACGATAGAATACCTTTGTCGTAGTATTTTTATAACCATAATTTAATAATTTCTTCATTTCTTCCGCCAAAGCATCGTGTCCTTTGCCACGAAAACCGTTAATTACACCAATTAAACGGCGTCCACCGATTTTAGAACTTGCCACCACGCCGTAGCCACCATTATCAGTATGTCCTGTTTTTAATCCATCTGCGCCAGGCATAGAAAACAATAATCTGTTGTAATTCATTGTATGTGTTTTCGTCCAATCACGACACCAGTCTGTTTTTGTGTCTTCAAATTCAAAGCGTTTCGTCGCGAACATAGGATAAATATCAGGATATTCATCAATAATGTATTTAGCCAAAATTGCTAATTCTTTGGAAGTCATCAAATTGTTTTCATGTGGTAAACCACTCGCATTTCCGAAACTGGATTTTTCCATACCAATAGAAGCGGCTTTCTTTTGCATTAATTCGCTGAATTTGTTTTCGCTGCCTGCGATATGTTCTGCGACAGTTACCGATGCATCACCTGCAGATAACACAATAATCCCAAGTATTGCATCTTTCACAGTTATTTTTTGACCTGTGACAAGGCACATTTTACTGGCAGGATACCAAAGCGGATTTTTATAATCTGCGTTTTCAGAGACCGTTAATGTGTCTTCCATCTTTAATTTGCCGGACTTTACTTCATCAAACAATACCGTCAAAGTCATCAATTTCAGCATAGAAGAAGGTGGCATTAACACATCTGCTTCCTTTGATACAATTTCATCCCCACTATCATAGTCAACAAGGTATGCAGATTTTGCCTTGGTTGAAAAATCGGCTGCTTTTACAACACCGATATTGAAGCACATTAAAAAAATCAGGAACTTCTTTATCATATCGCCCTTTATGATAACAATTAAAACATCCTTTTCCAATATTTTTTTATAAAAAACGCACAGAAAAATATCTGTGCGCATAAGTCTTTGTATTATTGAATTATTTTGTTTTTGATTGCCTTAACATAGCGGAATTTTCAGCCTGTTTTTGTTTAACATACATAAGGTAACTTTCATGTACCAAAGCGGAACAAACGCGGTCATCAAATTCAGAATTAAAAATACGATGTTCATTGATAACTTTGATTATCTCATTATGTATATTGTCAATTTGTTCGTTAGTGGAAGCCAACTCGACTTCTCTCATCAAATATACAATACGTTTTTGTTCAGAGTGGGACAATTCATTAGAAATAAAAGTTGTAATATTTTTTAATACACGTGGATTTTGTAGTAATGACCTGAATTGTTCCAAATCAGGATTCTTTTCTATTTCTTTATCAAGATATTTTTTTATGGTTTCTGATGTAAAATCAGATGCGCCTTTATAAGTGAAAAGAGCAATGCTTATGAAAGTAAGCGCGATGAAACTAACAAAAAAAATATCTACTTTCACTATGGATTCTTTTTTGAATTTAAAATCAACAGATGCTTTTTTGCTTACACCAGCAACACCCAACAAACAAACGATTGCAAAAACAGATAAAAATAAAAAAGTAGGTCTTAATCTTCTTGATATTATTTCATTTCTTGGCATATTTTGTACCTTTGAGTTAACTCGTATTGATATGGTATACCAACAATATGCTTTGTCAATGTTATTTTTTCTCTTTTTTGTATTGTTAAAAAATGGTACAATGTCGACATAAAGGAGAAATGGAAATGGTAAAATGGCTGAAACCCGCAGGGACTTATGTACGTGGGTTGAAGAGTTTGAAACAAATCGGAACGATTTGTTTCGCCTTTCTTTTTTCCATATTTTCCACAAATCTTTTTGCAACGGATCCGAATATTCCGGCAAATGCCACCAGTGCGTCATGTGATAATTCTACATTAAATACATACAGTGGTACATCAAATTTGCAAGCAAATTGGGAAGCAAATCAAATAGGTCTTTACTGGTACAGTGATGATGAACAAATAACAACAGTACAAGATGCTGCTACTACATGTAATTACGATGGCACGTTATCTGTTCCGTCAACACCACCAACAAAAACAGGATATACTTTTAATGGGTGGAAAGTCCGTGGATTGCCAGAAGGATATACGAGATTACAATATCTTGAAAGTACAGGAACCCAATTGATTAACACCGGGGTTGGGTATAATGCATCTAAAACAATAACTTTGATGTTAACAATACAAACCGATTATTATTCGACTTCAAATCATCTGGCACTTGGTTTTGGTGGATCTACTGGTCAATGGTTCGGGGTTAATTCCGGAAAGTGGACAATAGGCTCAGGAGGTGTTTCTACTGTTGTCGCATCAAACAAAACCAGTAATATTGAAATTAAATGGACGGGTGGCAAAGAGTATTTAAAAATAGGTGCTAATTCAATAGGAAGCAGAAGTACCACATCAAATTCGAATACTTTGCAACTTTTTGGTCGTGCAGGTTCGGGGGTTTTTTCAGGAAAAATATATTTTGCGCAAATTTTTGTTGATGGCGTTTTGGTTAAAGATCTTATCCCAGCGAAAAATAGCAGTAATGTTCTAGGTATGTACGATACGGTCAGCAAGACTTTCCTTACCAATGTGGGTAGTGGAACATTTACTGCTGGACCGGCTGTTCAATAATTATCTTACGCGATTCATTGTGTAAAACATGCCGTTTTGTTTATGGAATTCCCACATTTGTTTTTCATCATTGTTAACATATGGTGTCAATAATGTAAATATTGTATCTATTCTTTCTGGGGACCATACAACATTTTCGAAACATATAATGCTTCCAGGTTTTGTGTATTTTGTTAATGTATGTAAAATATACACACAAGAATTCATGTCTTGATAATCTAATATATTTGACAGATGCATAAAATCATAACGTTTAGTCAATTTTTTATGCAATGTTCTGATATCAGACCAAATAAAATTAAATGGTTCAGTGATTGTTTTTTTCATCTTTTTGAATTCTTGGTTGTACGGTAAAGAAAGCGGACACACATAACCATTTTTAGCAAACAACATATTACCACGCATTTGATAAAGATATTTTTGTTCTGCTGTTGTTAATTTTTCAATTATCGGTTGCATGTGTTTAACAGTTGAAACATCTTTGCTTTCTTGGATATCTATTAACAGTTTGCAATATTGTCTGCGATTCAATAATTGCAAAGCATATGTTTTTATATCCATAATCAATTTGGCATTAAAAGATATGTCAAATGTATCGATATATTGTGCGCCGTACAGTGCTGTAAACAAAGGATGATCGCCTGATGCAGCAACAACAAGGGCGTTTTTAGTATCTTTTGGCATGTGTTCCAATGCATAACGTAAATCTTCGTTTGTCACAATATACGCCGCAGAATAGGGCGAAAAACCAGAAGTGCTAAAAAGTTGTTTTGCATAATTAATATTTATAGACATATCTAATTCTTTTTGTTGCTGTGAACAAACATAGCACAAAAACAATAGTTGTCAATTAATTAAGGGCAACACTCTTGATTTTTCTTGGTGCGTAGTCGGGATCTGATTTCTTATCACTTGGCCGAATTTGATTGTGTTGTTCTTTGGATAATAATATCAAATTTTCTGGGCAATTATCATAGCCATCATTTGTAATATGATGTACTTCTACCCCAGAAAGGTTCAGGTTGTAATCTGGAAACCAAGCATCCGCAACCAAACGATGCACATAACCTAATTCTTCGCCTGCATGATTTTTTGCAATTAAATAGCCAACATTACTAGCATGTTTTTTACATAATTCTCTAAATACTTTTGGGCAAATAGGCTCATCTGCATTTAATTTATCATAAAGTTTGCATATTTTATCATTTTTATTTGAACCCAAACTTATACGACCGAAATTGCTGGCATATACATTGTCTAAAGATTTACATTCACGCCAAATTTCGGTGTTATCTATGTTTCGTTGTTCTGTATCTGTAAATATCCACGCACCAGGTTTTGATTCGTAATAATAGTCATTAATATTTTTATCAGCTTTATAGTTATCTCTTAATTTTTGTATCGACCATATTTTTGTGGTATAATCATCACCAGAACCTTTATTATAAATATTTTGTATTCCGATTGTCTTTTGAATGATGCTTTGCAGTATAAAACCATATTTTACCGCCGTAATTTCATTTGGTGCGGTCAAGAAATCACTTTTAGTGATACGTACCACCACAGAATTATTTGCAGTTATTTTGGTAGCATTTATGGATGTTTTTTTATCCATTAATAAATCTAAACAATCTTTAGCATTTACACGAATTAAACCCGCCACTTCGTCTTGTTGAAAATGAAAATCTTTGAATGTTAGCGGTAATTCATTCATATAAATATGCGAGAAAGCCCGATCAAACCAATTTTTTTGTGGTTTATCTTGACGCCAAAACACAATATCCAAAGCGATTGCATTGGATACATCTGTATCGATACCAATTTCTTCTTTGATTTCGCGTTTGAAAGCATCACGCACAGTTTCGCCAGCCAAAACATGCCCCGAAGCAGTTGTATAAAATTTGCCAGAATCTGCCCGAATTTGAAAATATACATTTCCATCAATATCGTACATCCAACAATGCACAGTTTTATGCCATAAACCCTTTTGATGAACCACATCACGACTTTCAGAGCCAATTTTATTCATATATTCATCATAGATATCCAAATATTCCATCACTTCACCTTTCTTTGATGGCATAATAATAAAAAACGGAATTTTTTGAAAGTAAAAAAACGCCCGATTGGGCGTTTAATTTTTCTGGCGGAGACGAAGGGATTCGAACCCTTGATACCCTTGCGAGTATACCACATTTCCAATGTGGCGCACTAGACCAACTATGCGACGTCTCCGGATTCTGGGTGATTATTATTCTTCGTCAGCAGATTCATCTGGGGTATCATCGCCAGCATCTACAACACCATCATTAGTATCTTCAACCAATGAATTTTCCAATTCTGCATCAATTTCACGCAACATTGGATCTTCGCTGGTGATATCCAAAGCGGCATCTTCATCAACAACCGCAGGTGTATCTTTGTAAGATTGAACAAATTCATGGCGAACACTATCGACGTTCAATTTACCACTTGCAATTTCGCGCAATGCAACCACAGTTAATTTATCATTGTGTTTTTCAACCACTGGTTCAGCACCACCGTTAAGGTCACGAACGCGTTGTGAAGCCAACATTCCCAATTCATAGCGGCTTTCTACGAATGGTAAAGTATCAGAATTTGTCACACGAGCCATATCAAAATCCTTTGTTGAAATCATTTTTATCCACGATATAATGCATTATGAATGTTAAAAAAGCAAGCAGAAAATGCAAAAAATGAATATAAAGACTTTATCTTTTGGGTGCCGTCTGAATGCGCTGGAATGTGAAAAGATATCACAAATGTTGTCTGATATCATTGATACGGCAATAGTTGTGAATACTTGTTCTGTTACCGCAGAGGCTGAACGCCAGTGTGCACAAACATTGCGCAGATTGTCGCGTGAAAACCCAAATGCGATAATTTTTGTAACTGGTTGTGGTGCGACAAGAAACAGGGCTTTATTTGAATCTGTACCGCATGCGCTGGTCATAGATAACGCAGATAAAATGAAATTATCGTCGTATATTGACGCAATGAAAAGCGCAAATTTTGATGTATCTTGCCCAAAAATCGATGTGTTCAAGGACAATGAATCTAAACTTTCTAAAAAATTTGTTCAAGTTCAAAATGGCTGTAATCACGATTGTACTTATTGTGTAACGCGTTTATTGCGTGGACCAAATGTGTCTTTCCCTTATGATGAAATATTGGCAGATGTAAAAAAAGCGATCAAGAACGGGTTTTATGAAATTGTTTTAACTGGTGTAGATACTGCCTCGTATGTTCGTATTGAAAATAATCAGCCAATATTGTTAGCAGATATTTGTAAAAAATTATTGTCAGATGTTCCAGAAATAAAGCATTTGCGTCTTTCTTCCATAGATCCTGCTTCACCAGAAGTACCGAAAATAATCGCGATGATGATGGAAAATTCGCGTTTTATGCCACATTTACATTTATCTATGCAGTCTGGTTCTGATACTGTTCTGTCTGCTATGCGTCGTCGCCACAATGTAAAAAAGTTGATGGAATTGGTAAAATTGTCTGGTGGTAAAATTTCTTTCAGCGCGGATATAATTTGTGGGTTTCCTGGAGAAACCACTGAATTATTCAAAGAAACAGTTGAAACAGTGCGAAAAATGGGACTGATACACGTTCATGCTTTCCCTTATTCTCCGCGTCCTGGCACAGTAGCCGCGACAATGCCTAATCAAGTGCCACGTAATATTTCCAAAGAACGTGTGAAAATTATCGACGAAATCGCTAACGAAAATCGTAAGGATTTTATGAAAAAACAGATAGGAAAAACTGTATCTGTTTTGGTCGAAGAAAATAATATTGGGCGAACCCCTGACGATATAAATATCAAAATAGGGGGAACAACAATTCCAAACAAAACGATATGTGATGTTAAAATAATTGATGTCGATGAAGATATGTTTGTTGGAATATGTGATTAGTAATTTTTTCATTTGACCTGATTTTACGATATTTTGTATGATTATTATGGCTAGGAGAAAAAATTGAACAGAAAGGACGTTTTCTGGCTCTTTTGTCGTTGTTTTCAACGCATATTATTTGCGTGTGTGTTGTGCGTGTTCTGTATTATTGAAGTTGTTGCTGAGGAAACTGCGATACCTTCGGTTTCTTATGGTATAACATATAACAGTTTTTATTGCCATATTGAAGATAGTTGGGTAAGTGTCAATCCTTCTCCTGGACCGCAAACTTTTCATAAAGATCAAGAAATAATAATAAATCATCCAACATTAGAAGGACATATATTTACTGGATGGGATGTAAATATACTGGATTCTAGTACGCATTATTACAGTGATGGTCCAATTTATATAGACGGTGAATACCAAAACACAACTCATACAAGCACAGAATTATCTTTGACGGGGATAAACGAAACTCATTTTATGAATTTACGTTCTACGACATCTGGCATAGTTAATTTTTATGCAAATTGGTCATGTGATGAGGCAAATTATTGGCATGAACGCGACCCAAATGACAGTTTTGTTTGTACACCGTGCACTAACAGATACAGGGTAAAGTATGAAATGGCGGCTTTACCTGGAACACTTAGTAATGAATTTAGTCTTATCATTGGTGGATTGCCTGGGGCGGCTTATGTGCCAGTTGGTACGGAATACGAATTAAGCAATTGGGGACCGGCAATAACATGTCTTGGACCATCTACAACTACATGTACTTTACCTTTCGGTTATATTTTTTCGCCATGGTTTTGTACCAAAGATTCAAACGGTGAGGTTGTAACAACAGAAAATAATAAGATATTAAATATGCCACCCTTTTATATCACGTGTACCAAGGCAGTAATCTGTGATGCTGCAAATGGTTTCGAATGGCAAGAAGGCGAATGTAGACAAAAAAGTGTCGGGTTAGTGTGGAATACAAATTATGGAACACTTTCTGAGGCTAATCCGCAATCTTGTGTATATGGAATTGCCGGTAATCTAAGAACAGTTCATGCACCAATGCGTACAGGATATACTTTTAAAGGTTGGAAATTAACAGATTGGGATGAATGCGGATTAAAAAGTGTAACTATTGATTATGGTACACAAGATCTGTATGCAATAGGGTGGTTTAATGAAAGAAATGCTTGTTCTGATTATCAGAATACACCGACTGATTCTATTTGTGGTGGGACAGATTTTGATGATTTAGATACATATGAATGGAAATCGGTTTTCAATTATGGAACAGTATATGGTGTTTCAAAGTGTAGCGATGTCAGTGGTGAACTTGCACACAGTGGTAGTCCTGGTGAAAACGCGGGCAAGAATTGTTGGTGCAAAGTGACGAAGTTTGTATCACAACCAGGAAATCAATGTGACTTAACATCTGGTAAATGGGTGTTCAGGACAAATACGGATGCTACAACTGCTGATTGCAAAAAGAATTGCGCTTTTAATTGTTCTTTCTACGTTTCTTCAAATACAGCTTTTCGTTCTGCCTTGTATGGTCAATCGGAATAAAGACATTAAATTTTGACTGTTGAAAAAGCAAGGTTAAGTAAAATAGATAAAAGAAAATAATAAACGCATAATTGCATAATAATCGTTGTACCTAAGGCAATAAATGCTGCGAGTTTTTTATTAGAAGGTAAAGATGCTTTTAGTATAAGAAAATGTACACACATCGGTATTAAAAACAATAATGCATACCAAAATAGCATAAAGGGTGTTCCATCAACAAAAAATAACAATTTTAATAAAACAAAATCAATAACAATGGTGATAATTGCAATTTTACACAATACCAAACACCAATTAAAAAAATTCTTTATAAATAGCATGCACGAATTATATCATAAAAATTATTAAAATTGTATAAAATAACCACAAAAGATTCGAAACGTCCAAAAGGACGGTTTGAATTTTCTGGTAGGGGTGGTCTAGCAGTTTTCGAGCTGAGATTATGGATGTTGGAAGAGAGATTGAAAAGATTAAAATGTTTTTAAGTTAAATGATTATGTTAAAACAGATGTTGTCACAAATAGCGTATTTGCATGTCTTAAAAAAACAAAATAAATTTCTCACTGACAACACATCCAGCAACACCAGTACGGTAATTTGTATAGAATAATTTAATTTTCGTTTTTATTTACTGTATAATACGTGTATTAGTTTCTAAATCACGTTCACCGTACAAAATACTGTCGTCAAAGGCGGTATATTGTGTGTTTTCCTGGGTGATATGTATGGGGGTTAATGTGTGGTTCGTAGGACTTATCCCGACATAATATGTTGCTGAATCATTTTCGGGGCGAACATTTATTGCGGGTGTGGTTGTTTTTGTTGTTTTCGTATACAAAATATAATTCCCAAAGTGTAATTTACGACCACAATCTGCCAATTCATCTGCACCATGTCCATATCCAACAGTAGTCAACCCCGATGCACATTGGCTACGCGCACTGGTTGAACCATAATTTACAGTCCCACCAGTTGCCCAATATCCAGCACCAGCATCGGTACACGATGCATCATTTGCGACCGCAATATGAGACCCCCCGTCACAATGAATCTGGCATTGTGTTATGGCCGTTTTGCCGTTATCAGTATCATAATCATATCCTGTCGGGCAAGCAATGCATTCGTTGTTGCTTAAATATGTTGCGCCTGTACAAGCTAATATTGAACAACTTGCGTTATACTTGCCATCATTCTGTATGTTGCCATATCCGGTTTCACATGTGGTGGTATATATGCAGACGTTGTTAGTTATTCCTGTGTAAGTGCAACTTGCGTGGGTTGTA
>JAEEGL010341518.1_pt1 | contig 10914 bp, 9 predicted proteins | sample 9134231 | NCBI WGS metagenome assembly JAEEGL01 (sample SAMN16246548, study PRJNA631951) | gut metagenome | biome: gut microbiome; feature: rumen; material: fiber-attached | host: Bos | place: Iran: Karaj | collected 2018-10
CGCAGTATCGAATTCGCCGTCCTCAAGGAACATATAAGCACGCTTGATGAGGTTTTCCTTATTCGCGGCAGTCGCTGTAACGATCTCGTCCGGAACTATCGCATTGACCTCGGGCTTCAGTATAGCTTCTACCTTGTCCGAAATCTCTCTCATGAACTCGTCCTCAGAGCAGTCGAAAACATCGTCGCAGTAAACGAGACATTCCGGTATCTGCTGGAACTTGACAGCCGAAGAATCAAAGATCGGGAAGATCAGCTTATCTTTCCCCGTTTCCATTGCCTCACAGAACTGCTTCGAAATATATTCAAGATAACCGTCGCTGCAATTCGCCTTTGTTCTGAACGACGGAAGCATTATCCTCGAATGCTTAACCGCGAAAGTCGTCTCGGCAGCCTTCTCAACCGCACCGCAGTCTTTCAGCAGTTCGGGAGCGTAGAATGTGTTGAAGTTCAGGTTGGATGTGAAGCGCAGATAAATCTTGTCGCCGTCGAGATCGTCGTCAACAGATATATTCTCGGGAGAAAGAACGAAAACATCATAGTTCTTGTCCTGCGCAAGTATAGTCTTAGTGGTGCTCACGGTCTCCTCGATCGTAGCCGCAAGAGCTTCATATTTAACCTGCTGCTCCGCGGAAGCGTTGTCAAGAGTGCGCTTATAAGAGTCGCTTTCCTTTACAGCAGCCAGCTTGCTTATATCCTTTCTGCAAACGGGTATTCTCTTTGCGCCGTCACGCACATACTGTATACCGTATTCGCAGAGCATTTTCGCCCAGTAAGCAGAACTGTCGGCCGGGTTCTTGTCGATGAGTCCCTTTGCAAGCTTTTCCGCTTCGTCAAATCTGAAAATATTTCTGAGGTATGTTATCCTGTTAAGGATCTTGATATCGGATCTCGGGTATGTTTCGGTATTTCCGCAGATACGGCAGGTGCCGACCGCACCGGTTTCATCAGGATTTATTTCTCCGCCGCATATTCCGCAGACAAGTTTAATTTCATACATTGTCCAAGTACCCTCCCTGTTACAAAATGATACATTATTATTATATAGTGATTTTTCCGGACTGTCAATATTGAAAATTCAATTTTGTTACAAATGCCCTTTTTTATTTCCTTTTTTTATATGATATAACGATATACTCTACTGTAAAAAGCGTACTGCTGACCGGATCTGCAAAGCAAGGCGATTCGCCTTCTTCCTTTCCATGATAATCACAGCGGCATACTTGCGACCGCGTTCAGCGACAGGTCTGCGGAAGCCCCGGCTTCGGTGTACTCGAAATACGCCTGACTTCCTATCATAGCGGCATTGTCGCCGCAGAGAGCTATTGGAGGCACGAACAGCCTGATGCCGTGTTCCGCGCACCGTTCCTCCAGCATCGAGCGAAGTCCCGAGTTCGCCGCAACACCGCCTGCAAGCGCCGCCGTCTTATATCCGAGATCGACTGCCGCGGCAACGAATTTCGATGTAAGTATATCCGACACCGTATACTGGAATGATGCGGCAAGCGAGTCCACGTCTATCTCTTCGCCCTTCTGTGACGCGTTGTGGACAAGATTTATCACATTCGTTTTCAGTCCCGAAAAGCTGAAATCATAAATTCCGGCTGTATGCGGACGCGGAAGTTTATACTTTTTGCAGTCACCCGTTTTCGAGGCTTTGTCGATATAGACCCCGCCCGGATACGGAAATCCCATGGCGCGCGCCGCCTTATCGAATGCTTCGCCCGCAGCATCGTCCAGAGTTCTGCCCACAGTTGAATAGCGGGTATAGCTCTCCACTTTCATTATCTGCGAGTGTCCGCCGGAAGCCGCAAGGCAGATATACGGCGGCTCCAGCTCCGGGTGCGCGATGTAGTTCGCCGCTATATGACCCTTGATGTGATGCACGGGAATAAGGGGCTTTCCTGCCGCGAAGGCGAGACCTTTCGCAAAATTCACGCCCACCAGCAGCGCTCCGATAAGTCCCGGAGCATAGGTCACAGCCACAGCATCGACTTCCGCGAGGGTAAGTCCTGCCTGTGTCAGAGCCTCGTCCACCACTCCTACGATGCTTTCGCAGTGACGCCGGGAGGCTATCTCCGGCACGACCCCGCCGTAGAGCTTGTGCTCCTCCACCTGTGTGGCTATTATGTTCGACAGTATTTTACGCCCGTCCTCGACCACTGCCGCAGCGGTCTCGTCGCACGAGCTTTCAATTGCAAGTATTTTCATTCTTATTTCCTTGATTCCTTCTTGCCTGTTATCCCTGCTGATGCCGGTAATAACAGACAGTTTTATATCTTCTGTTCGGCTATCCAGTCGAGGAGGCTCAGTGCGAGCATCTGCTGACTGCGAGTCATGCCGTTTACCTTCATTGCCGCTACCCTGCCGACATTCCCGACCTGCTCGATGTTTTCCGTTCCGAGCAGCAGCTTGTCCGGTGTAGTCTTCAGCACCGCGCATATCTTCATAAGCACGTCAATGCTCGGCACCGATACCGCACGTTCTATTCCCGACAGATATTTTCCGCTGAGGCCGGCTTTTTCACTTACTTCAGTCTGCGTAAGTTTCAGCTCCTTGCGTCGGGCGGCTATCCTTTTTCCGAGTTCCCTGTAATCTACATACATCTCAAATCCACCGATTCTAAAGTCGGATTCCGACTTATAGTATCACAATCCGACTTTTTACGACTTTTAGCGCTACAATTATTCGACTTATAGTATCACTCTGTACTTTTCGCGCTGTCATTCGATATTCTGTATCTGCTCGCGTATCTTCTCGATCTCGCTCTTCATATCCACTACCAGCTTCGTGATGCGAACGTCCTGCGCCTTGGAGCCCGTGGTATTTACCTCACGGTTGATCTCCTGCACCAGGAAATCCAGCTTTCTGCCTATGGGCTCATCGGAGCTCATCATATCACGGAACTGCACGAAATGGCTTTTCAGTCTGACAGTTTCCTCGTCAACCGCGATCTTCTCCGCGAACAGGCCTGCTTCGAGAAGTATTCTCTGCTCATCTATCTGCTTGTTCTCGAGTATCTCGCTCATCTTTGCGAACAGGCGCTCACGGTACGCCGCCACTGTCTCGGGGGCATACTCGCAGACCTGTAAAGTCATCTCCTCCACATTGGCAAGTTTTTCAAGGATATCCTCCTTCATCTTCTGACCCTCGGTCTCACGCATGGAAACAAAACGTTCAAGTGCCGCTTCGGCAGTTTCCTTTACAGCTTCCCATATCTTGTCCTCATCTGCCTCGGCGCGGACTACGTTGAAGGCGTCCTGCATACGGAATATGGTAGATACCGAAAGATCGTCGGTCAGCGAATACTTCTGACCCGCAGCGCGCAGGACTTCAAGATAGTTCTGCACTACTCCGTCATTCAGGGAGACCTCCGTCTCGTTGGCGGTGATGTTGTATATGGAGAGGGAAACTTCCACTTTACCGCGGCTCATTCTGCTCTTGACCAGAGTTTTCAGTTTTTCTTCAAGGTAGTTGTACGCCCTCGGCAGCTTCGCATTGAATTCATAATATCTCGAATTCACCGAGCGTATCTCAACAAGGTATTCTCTGCCGTCGATTATTCTGTGGTCTCTGCCGAAACCTGTCATACTTCTTATCATTTTTAAACTCCTTCTGATCATTCGGGATCGTTATATCATTTTTGATATTCGGAAATGCCGCTCAGGCGGCAATCCCGACTGCTTGCTGTTTATTATTATTCATTTTTCACTGTTCAATTCTTCTCATCGTCCGAGATAGTCTATTTCATTATCAAGATCGGTAAGCTCACCGATCACGGGAACGTGATATTCCTCGGCGATATCATCTGCGGATGTGATAGTATTATCCAGCCGCCATATCACAATAATACCTGCCGCCGAAAGTACGAAACCCATACAGGCGCCGATGACCGTGAAAAGCATCTCATCCGGATAGTCCGGGAACTGCGGTTCCACCGGGCGTGATACTATCTTTATCTGCGCCCCTGCTTCGTAGTCATTGAGCACTTTCTGCATCAATGAGAGGTAAAGCTCCGCTATTTTCAGAGCCTCCGCCGATGTCGGGCAGTCGAAAGACGCTTTTACTATCTGGGTACCGTTCTTCTGCTCTACCGAGATCATTTCATCGAACTCGGCATAGGAGAACGCTGTCCGCAGATTTTCGTTCACCGCGTCATACATCCGCGGGCTCTTGAAAAGCAGTGCTGCCATGGCGGCCTTATCCGTGGACAATGTACCGTCTGTACTTTCGATATATATTTCGCCTGTGGATATGAAATGTTTTTTCAGTCCGTACCCCGCAAGTATATATCCGGATATCGCCATCATTATAGTTACCACCACAGCGACGCGCCAGTTGTTTGCTATGGTATTCATCAGCCTTTTCAGGCCTTTTTTCTTTTTCGTTTATCTCATCTCCTGTCTGCACATATACAGGTATTGAATATGAACTTTCAGACCTGCCCCGGCAGAGATCACAGAGGCTTCTTCGCTATTTTAGCCGAAACTCTCGGATACTGCTGCGGAGTTGCTGTTGTTTTTCTTATTATAATAAGGCAGCGCTTATCTCCTCCCGGAAGCTCATATCTTTTTATATCTTCTATCTCACCGCCGAGGGTCTTTATCGAATTTCCTGCATTATCGGTCTCGTCCTTCTCCCCTTTCAGCGCAAGAAACACTCCGCCGACTTTAACAAATGGCAGGCAGTATTCGCAGAGAACATTCAGCTGCGCCACAGCCCTTGCTGTCGCTGCACCGTACTTTTCACGGTATTTTGCGTCACGTCCCAGCTCCTCGCCCCGGGCATGGACAGTCTCGCAGTTTATGCCCAGCAAATCGCAGGCGCTTTCCAGGTACGCGATACGCTTATTTCCGCTGTCCAGCAGCGTGAATTCCAGATCCGGACGATATATCTTCATGGGCAGCGACGGAAACCCCGCTCCCGCTCCTACGTCGATACATTTTGTTCCACGTGGAACATTTACCATCGTAAGCGGCAGTATACTGTCGATATAATGTTTTTCGATTATCTCTGCGGGTTCGGTAATTCTCGTCAGATTCGTGTGCTTGTTATAGTCCACCATGTAATCCGCGAGCTTCTGAAGCATTTCAGACTGTCCGGAAGTTATCGTAATGCCTGCTTTTTCAAATTCAGCGATCATTCGTATGTCCCCCGTTCTTACCTGCCAGCCATATAAGCAGAACCGATACATCTGCGGGATTCACTCCTGATATTCGGCTTGCCTGTCCTATGTTCAGCGGTTTATGTTCGTTCAGTTTTTCCTGTGATTCGAGTCTCAGACCCTTAATAGATGTGTAGTCGATATCCGTAGGCAGAAGTTTCTTTTCCAGCTTTTTCATTTCTTCTATTTTTTCGAGCTGGGTTTTAATATAACCTTCGTACTTGATGTTTACCTGTAATTTCTCGGCAAGATCCTGTCTGATATGAGGGTCATCGGGATCAAAACGTATCAGATCGGAATATGATATCTGCGGACGTCTCAGAAGTTCTATAAATTTCACGCCCTGATCTATCGGTGAAGTCCCTCGTTCTTCAAGCATGGCATTCAGTTCCGGAGAAGGTCTCACCGTTGCTTTTTTTATCCTTGCCGTTTCTTCGTCTACAATGCGTTTCATTCCGAGAAAGTTTTCGTATCTTTCGTCACTTATAAGGCCTATCGAATGACCCAGTTCCGTAAGACGCTCGGGTGCATTGTCCTGTCTGATTATCAGTCTGTATTCACTTCGAGAAGTCATCATACGGTACGGTTCGGTGCATCCCTTTGTGACAAGATCGTCTATCAGTGTTCCGATATAGGAATTGGAACGATCAAGTATAATATTTTCTTTTCCTGCTATCGAACGCGCAGCATTTATGCCTGCCACAAGTCCCTGTGCCGCTGCTTCCTCGTATCCGGAAGTAGAATTGAACTGTCCGGCTCCGTAGAGTCCTTTAATTTTTTTAGTTTCAAGAGTTGCATACAGTTCCAGCGGATCACAGCAGTCATATTCTATCGCATAAGCCGGACGCATTATCTCAACATTTTCAAGCCCCCGAATTGTGCGCAGAAATTCAAGCTGCACATCTTCCGGCAGCGAAGTTGACATTCCCTGCAAATAATATTCTTCGCAATCGAGCCCCATAGGTTCCACGAAAAGCTGGTGACGTTCTTTATCCTTGAAACGCATCAGCTTTGTTTCTATACTCGGGCAGTAACGCGGGCCGGTTCCCGTGATCTTACCTCCATAAAGGGCCGAACGATCCAGATTATCAAGTATTATCTTATGAGTCCGTTCGTTTGTATATGTCACATAACATTTTACTTTATTCTCCAGCGGCAGCTTATTATCAAATGAGAAAGGTGTGATAAATTCATCTCCGTCCTGTTCTTCCATAACCGAGAAATTTATCGAACGCCTGTGAACTCTCGCGGGAGTACCGGTTTTGAATCTTCTTATGGAAATACCGAGAGAACGCAGATTTTCAGTAAGTTCTGTCGAAGGGTTTATATTATCCGGACCGCTCTTGTAAGACTGGTCACCGATATATATTTCACCGCCGAGATAAGTGCCCGTGGTTATAATTACAGCCTTAGCTGCGCAGAATGCACCCAGCTTTGTCTTTACTCCGGTTACTTTTCCGTTTTCAACGCAGACTTCCGTTACTTCTGCCTGTTTTATATCAAGCATAGGCTCACATTCAAGCGTATGCTTCATATAACAATGATATTTTACTCTGTCTGACTGCACACGAAGAGAATGAACTGCGGGGCCCTTGCCCCGGTTCAGTATTCGTGACTGTATAAAGGTCGCGTCGGCAGCCTTTCCCATTTCGCCGCCCAGCGCATCTATCTCACTGACGAGCTGTCCCTTTGCGGAGCCTCCGATACACGGATTACAGGGCATATTTGCAATTGTATCCAGCGACAGCACAAAAACTACGGTTTTCATCCCGAGTCTTGCTGCCGCAAGTGCTGCCTCACAACCGGCGTGCCCAGCCCCTATTACAGCTACATCGTATTCTCCTATACTATATATAGCAATACACTCTCCAGTCTTATACATTATGTAATGTTCCACGTGGAACATTTTTTCGATTACGATTGAGAATGAGAACAAGAAAACGCTTGCGCTTGAGAACGAGAACAAGAAGCCGCTTGCGCTCAAGTTGCCTCCGGCGGCCAGCCCTTTTAAAAAAGGGCCGGCTCCTAAAACAAATCGCTTCGCCTTGCAGATCCGGTCATAAGTACTCATTTTAAAGTCTCTGGACTGCGAGGCTGAAACCAGTCCGTGCAAAATGTAACAGACGGGTTGACTGCGGGGGTACCCCGCCGGGTTGACTGCGGGGGTACCCCGCCGGGTTGACTGCGGGGGTACCCCGCCGGGTTGACTGCGGGGGTACCCCGCCGCCCTACATATAATCACTGTGATTCCGTCAGAGCACAGAAATCTGTCTTTTTAGAGTTTCCTCATTGTAAAGTTCATTCCAAGCTCCGAAAGTTCGCTTACCTTCTCGGGAGGTATAGCCTGCCCGCCGCCCAGAAGTCTCGTTATGAACGTTGTCTTTGCAACGTGCTCCAGAACTTCCATTCTGTAATAAGCCTCATCAAGATCCGCCCCCACAGTCAGAGCCCCGTGATTTGCAAGCAGCACAGCATTGTGCTCTTTGATAAACGGTGCGATCACCTCGGGAACATCATCCGAGCCGGGTGTAGCATAAGGAGCCACAAGTACCGGTCCCAGCAGCATGACCGCTTCTGTCAGGATATCATTGTCCAGCGGAATATTCGCTGCAGCAAAAGCTGTCGCAAACGGCGGATGCGCATGAACAACAGCCCCTATATCCGAACGTAATTCATAACAGCGCAGATGCATTTTGATCTCCGATGACGGTCTTATCAGATAATTCTTCGGATCGTAATTTATGTCATTAAATATCTCAAGTATCGAATTGCGCTCACAGCGCCCCGGTATCATGTCTCCTTTGCTTACACCCGTCGGAGTCGTCAGTATTGTATCGTTGTCATACTTCACTGAAATATTTCCGTCGTTGCCTGCTACAAACCCGAGCTGCCACAGCCTCTTGCCGATCTCGCAGATCTTTTGTTTAAGCTCGTATATTTCAGCGTCTCTTCTTTCTCCTTCTTTTCTTATCGGTTCCATAAACTTTTCCCTTTTTGCCGCGTTCTCAATATCTTCTTCGTATTTTCTTAAATTCTCGATCTGCTGTGCCGTCAGTTTATCAGCCATGTTTTTTTCCTCCTTAAACCAGATCAGAAATCCGGAGTCATGTCGAGGTTATCGCAGCCCTTTTCCTGCATGAACCCCTCAAGTCCAAGCTCCGCGCACCTGTCAACTACTTTGTTGTATTCAAAGCTCGTCAGCTTTCTGTTTATCTCCGGATACTTCTCCGCTCCGTAACAGGGCGTATACTGCCGCATAATACTCACAAGCGGACGTTCCGGCAGAGCGGCTATTTCATCTATTATCCGAAGACTGTCCTTATATGCTTTCGGCAGTATAAGATGACGGACTATTACTCCGCGTCTCATTATGCCGTCCGCGTCAATTATGTTTTCCGGCTGCTGCCGAAGCATTTCTTTCAAAGCCGGAAATGCCTTTTCAAAGTAGTCCGGCGCTCCCGAATACCGTGCCGATAATTCAGTGCTGTAATACTTTAAATCAGGCAAGTAAATATCTATCAGCCCTTCAAGCATTTTCAGAGTTTCCACATTCTCATAACCGCCGCAGTTCCAGACTGTCGGTATGCCGAGATCATTCTTGTATTTTTTCAGAACCTCTGCAACTTTGTCGGCATAGTGTGTGGCGGTAATGAATGAGATATTGTGTGCACCCTCGTCCCGCAGCCTGAATATTATTTCCGCAAGTCTTTCCGGGGAAATATCCTCACCTTTAAGACCGTGGCTTATAGGATAATTCTGACAGAACACGCATTTAAGACTGCACCCGGAAAAGAACACAGCTCCACATCCGTTTTTTCCGGATATGCACGGTTCTTCACCGAAATGTCTCATATACTTTGCTATCTTGATCTTATCACCGCACCCACAGGCTCCGGTTTTTACGCTTCTGTCCGTTCCGCACATTCTCGGACAAAGCCTGCATTCATTCATTCTGTTTCAGCTCCTCTGAAAACTTCTGCGCGCTTTCGTATGCGTAAAGCACCGAACCCTGATACTCCGGGTCTTCCCTGTACAGCTCAACATCGAAATTCGCCAGCTTATAGCAGAAAGACACCACTGTCGAGTACTGCTTCATCAGCATGAGCCTGTCATTCACTGTCCAGTAATTATATAAGGTATGGCGTTTCAGATACTGTTTCATTTCTGCTTTTCTGCCGCTGTCACTGCTGAATATGCTTTCAAGTATTGCAGCGAGATTTGCTATTGCGTAATAGACAGGGTAATTTTCAATTATCATATCAAGGTCTGTAAGATCGACCTCCGGGAGTTTCAGGCGAGTAAAGCTGACTATCAGATTTATCAGCATACCTGATATTTCGATACCGTTGGCGTTATACAGAATGGTGAGCAGGTCTCCCGACAGATCGGAGAGCCGCTTTTCGCGTTCATATCCCTTGTTGTCGAATACTTTCTCCCTGGAGAAGATATCATCCATCGTATAACCGCCGTAAGCTATGGCATATAGCATTGAGAAGTTTATGCGTATATTGTCCCGGGAGAAATCGGCAAACAGCCTGTCCTTGCGCACAGCCATAGCTGCTTTTATCTCTCCGATATCCGCGGGGCGGTTATTCAGACGCAGTTTTCTGCTGAAACGCCGGTAATTGTATTTATCCACCAGCTCCTTGTATTCCATGCACCTTTTCATCGTATAGCGCAGAGCCGCCAGACGCACGGATTCAAGTATGAGCGTTCCGTGTCTGTTGAGTTCCGGAACTGTTTTATTCATGTTTCTTCCGATACCTTCAATATACACGGGCTCCGGTCCGGAGATCTGTGCTACATCGCCTTTTATGGTTATATCGGCTACGGTCACAATATCTCCACGGTGTATCTTTTTCAGCATGATTGCTGTCTTTATCACTTCCGCTTTATCTTCCGGGCATTTTTCCAGAAAATTCCCGCAGCAGTCGCAGAAAGGTTTTTCATTTACAAACACAAGGTCGAACAGATCAATGCCCAGCTTCTCCGCATTATCTATGCAGCCGAATCCGAATATTTCTTCTTTTGCTCCGATGAGGTAGTATGTATTTCCTACATCGGACAGGACTGCTTTCGGTGAGAAAGAGAACGATCTTATATATTTCGGCAGTACGCCGATATCGACTACCATATAAGATCATCCTTTCCGGTCAGATAAATATATCAGAAGATTTATTCTTTCAGTTGTTTTGTAATAAGAGAATAGATCTCACTTTTCGGGAATCCGTATTTTTTAGCGGCTTCCTTGCAGGCGTCCGAGGCTTTTCTGCCGTCCGAAATCAGCTGCTTTGCGTATTCCGCAGCATCGTTTATATCTTCGGTCTTCTGCTCCTCTTCCTTTTTCCCCTCAACTACGAGGACGTACTCGCCTTTAGGAGCGTTCAGTTCATAGTAAGCAATCATTTCAGATATAGTTCCGCGCAGGACTTCTTCGTGAATTTTCGTCATTTCTCTGCATAAAGCAATCCTTCTGTCACCCAGAGCATCGAGCAGATCGTTCAGTGTGGTTTTCAGCTTGTGCGGAGCTTCATAGAATATCAGCGTATATCTGTAATCCTTTATCTCATCAAGGTGAGCTTTCCGCTGCTTTGCCGTCACGCTTAAAAAACCCTCGAAAGAGAACCTCGACGTGGGCAGTCCTGATATCGCAAGTGCGGACATCGCGGCGGTGGCGGAAGGAACAACATTTACTTCTATGCCCCGTTCAACGCAGATACGGACAAGGTCCTCACCGGGATCGGAAATACA
>JAEEGL010992602.1_pt1 | contig 10914 bp, 9 predicted proteins | sample 9134231 | NCBI WGS metagenome assembly JAEEGL01 (sample SAMN16246548, study PRJNA631951) | gut metagenome | biome: gut microbiome; feature: rumen; material: fiber-attached | host: Bos | place: Iran: Karaj | collected 2018-10
AGCGGAATGGTCTTCCAGTCCTTTAACTTGATCACAAGGACTACAGTTATAAAGAACGTTCTCACAGCATTTGTGCCTGATATGCCCTGGTACAGATCTGTTTTTGGTATCTACTCCAAGGACGAAAAGATGAAGGCTCTTGAGTGCCTTGATAAAGTTGGTATCCTTGATAAGGCCTTTGTCCGTGCTGATCAGCTTTCAGGTGGACAGCAGCAGAGAGTAGCTCTTGCAAGAACTCTGGCACAGAATCCACAGATCATTCTTGCCGATGAGCCTGTTGCAGCTCTGGACCCTGTAACCGCCAATCAGGTTATGGGCGACTTCAAGAGGATCAACCAGGACATGAACATCTCCATCCTTATCAACATTCACCACATCGATCTTGCTCTTAAGTATGCCAACAGAGTAATTGGAATCAGAGAGGGAGAGATCGTCTACGACGGCCCTGCTTCAGACGCAACCGAGGAGGTACTTGACCTTATCTACAACGGTAAGCAGAACGAGGAAGAGGGGTGATATAGGTGAAACTGACTCTTTACGACAAGATTTTCAAACCAAGAGAATATGTCCTTCCAAATGGTAAAAAAGCTTACAGAAAGGCCTCAAGAGCACCGGTTTATCTCATTCTTATCCTTGCCATGAGCGCTCTTTCCGTTAAGATCACAGGCTTTGACATGGAGATCCTTGTGACCAGAATTGGCCAGTTCTTCGTTATCCTGGGAGAGATGTTCCCTCCGAAGACAAGCTACATGCCAACAGTATGGAATCCTCTTTTTGACACCATCAAGATGTCACTTCTTGGATCCGTGGTAGGAGCTCTTTTGTCCGTGCCTTTTGCAATGCTGGCAAGTACCAATGTATGTCCCAGCAAGATCATAGTTTCCATCATGCGTGTCATGTTCTCCCTGATCAGAACACTGCCCACCATCGTTATCGCCCTGGTGGCAACCCTTGTTTTTGGTCTTGGAACCCTTGCAGGTACAGTTGCTATCGCCGTTTTCTCTTTTGGCTACATTGGAAAACTGACCTACGAGGAGATCGAGACAGTAGATATGGGGGCTTTCGAGGCTATGCAGGCCATGGGAGCTACAAGAAGACAGGCTTTCGTTTCTGCTATAATCCCGCAGGTACTGCCTTTCTTCCTTTCAAACTGCCTCTTTAACTTTGAGGGAAATGTAAGATATGCTGCAGTTCTTGGTTATGTAGGTGCCGGCGGTATCGGCCTTATCCTCAATGAGAAAATAAGCTGGAGAGAATACCCGAGCGTAGGTATGATCCTTATCGCACTCTTCGTAACAGTATTTATCATTGAGACTGTCAGCAGAACGCTGCGTAAGAAGCTTGTCTGACGGTGGAGGAAATATAATGAATCAGAGAATTATCGAGGCATATGAGAAAAGACCTAAAGACTGGGTCTACAATTTGATAACAGCCCTGGTGGTTGTAGGACTTCTGGTCTGGTCCGGAAGCGCCGTTGAGACCAGCGGTTCCACACAGGACGGTGGACAGATCGCCCTTAACGTACTTTCCGGTATCTTCCATCCGGACCTGGAATTCCTTTTTGACTTTTCAAAATCCGGAGTGCCATATCTTATGCTGGAGACAGTATGTATCGCATTCCTTGGAACAATAGTCGGAGCTATCATCTCCATTCCCCTGGCATTTATTTCGGCTTCTAACCTTACACCAAAGCCCATCGCCTTTGCGGGAAGAATCATCATCATGGCAGCACGTACCATCCCGGCTTTCGTTTATGGTCTTATGTTCATAAGAGTAACAGGACCGGGAGCCTTTGCAGGTCTTCTCACCATGGGTGTATGCTCCATCGGTATGATAAGCAAGATGTACATTGAGGCCATCGAGGACCTTGACGTTCACGTTATCGAGTCACTGGATGCTTCAGGCTGCAACACCTGGCAGAAGATCAGATACGGAATCCTTCCACAGCTGATGCCCAATTTCGCATCAACAGCCATTTACAGATTCGACATAAATCTTCGTGACGCTACTATCCTTGGTATGGTTGGTGCCGGTGGTTTCGGTGCTCCTCTTATCTTCGCCATGAATTCCTATAGATGGAATGAGGCCGGAGCTCTTCTTGCCGGACTTATCATCCTGATCCTTATCATCGAGTACATCTCCACCAGGATCAGAGTTAAACTCACAAGAGGTTGATCATGAGAATTATTTTTACTTCAGATACACACGGAAGCTTATATCCGATAAACTACGCACAGAATTGCCCCGAGAACACGGGGCTTTTTTGTGTTGCTGCACAGATAAAAAAGGATGAGGACACACTGGTCCTGGATGGAGGAGATAGCCTTCAGGGAACTCCGCTTATTTCCTACTATCTTCAGCACAGAGATGAGATGGATTTCCATCCAATAGCAGAGGGCTTCAATGAAATGAAGCTTGACTACTATACCCTGGGAAATCATGATTTTAACTTTGGTTATGACGTGATCCTTGACTATGTTTCATCCATGAAAGCAACGCTGATCGCTGCTAATGTTATCGACAAGAGAGGCGCTCTCGGGATCAAAAAGAGCGTTATCCATGAGATGAAAGATGGTACAAAGGTGGGAATTACTGCTGCAGTCACAGGCTATGTAAATGTCTGGGAGCAGAATGAGAACCTTTCTGAGCTGGAGGTCACAGATCCGGTTTTAGCTCTTAAGGATGAGCTCGAAGCCATGAAGGATAAGTGCGACATAACAGTATGCATCTATCATGGCGGCTTCGAAGAGGATCTTTCTTCCGGCAAAAAGCTCTCTGAGACCAGAGAAAATGAAGCCTGCAGAATAGCTCGTGAGATGGATTTTGACCTGCTTCTTACGGGACATCAGCATATGGCAGTAGAGGGTGTGGAAATAGCCGGAACCTATGGAGTACAGCCTCCTGACAAGGCTCGTTTGTACTGTGAGATCTTTGCTAGGGGCCAGAAGGGAAGCTGGAGCTTTGAGTCATCCCTTGTGCCTGTAGAAGCTCCTGGAGCAGAATACGAGAAGATAGAAGAGGCCCACAGTTTCATGAGGGACCTTAATGATAAGCTCAACGTGTGGCTTGATGAGCCTATCGGCTGTCTGGAAAAAGAGATAGCGCCGGAGGATAAGCTTACAGCTGCTCTTTATGGAAGCAAGGTTGCTTCTATATTTAACCAGGTTGAGCTGGAATACACCGGGGCTGATTTTTCCTGCACTTCCCTTTCAAATGATCCTCTTGGACTTAAGAAGGATATTACAGTCAGGGATGTTCTGGGAATTTATCAGTTTGCCAACACTGTAGAAGTAAAGGGTGTGACTAAGGCTGTGCTAAAGCAGGCTCTGGAGAGATGTGCAGAGTATTTTGACTATGATGAGAAGACAGGTGATATCAGCATTTCAAAGGTCTTTTTACAGCCAAAGGTTGAGCACTACAATTATGACTTCTATGCTGGACTGGATTATGAGTTCGACCTTACAAGACCTGTAGGAGACAGGGTTGTAAAGATGAAGAAGTTAAACGGCGAAGAGCTTTCCGATGATAAGCAGTACACACTTGTTACCAGCAACTACCGTGCTACTGGAACAGGCGGATATGAATGCATCGGTCAGAGCCCCACAGTGAGAAGCTTTTCTGATGAGATGCCGGATCTTCTTATAGATTTCATAAGGAGAAATTCTCCTGTTGGCGAGATACATAACAGCCGATTCTCCTGTAAGCCGCAAAAACAGTGAGTCGGTTGACTTTTGACATATTAGAAGGCATACTAAATTAGTAAAAGAATGTGTTTTTGTAAGAAGGTTTTGCAATGTATAAGAGATTAGACAGAAATGATCAGTGCTGGTGTGGTAGTGGCAAGAAATATAAGAGCTGCCATGCGGCCTTTGATGACAAAATAATAAACTTTCAGCGTCAGGGAATGATAGTTCCCAACAGGGGACTGTTTAAGACTGAGAAGGACATTGAGGGAATCAAGAAGAGTGCTGTTATTAACATGGCAGTCCTTGATGAGATCGGCGAGAAGATCCATGCCGGTATGACCACTCAGGAAATTGACGATATTGTTTACAACACTACTACCAAGATGGGAGGAATTCCGGCAGATCTTGGCTATGAAGGTTTTCCTAAGAGCGTGTGCACTTCCATAAATGAGGAAGTCTGCCACGGTATTCCATCAGATGACATTATCCTTAAAGACGGTGACATTATAAACGTTGACTGTTCCACTATTCTGGACGGTTACTTTTCGGATTCTTCACGAATGTTCTGTATCGGTGAAGTATCCCCTGAGAAAAGGAGACTTGTGGATGTGACCAAGGAATGCCTTGAAGAAGGCTTAAAAGCAGTTATTCCCTGGACACCCATAGGAGATATGGGCAACGCAGTCCATCAGCACGCTCTCAAAAACGGATATACCGTTGTCAGAGAGATCGGCGGACATGGCTGCGGAAATAAATTCCATGAAGAGCCCTTTGTTAGCTTTGTAAGTGATCCCGGAACTGGAATGCTCATGGTTCCAGGAATGGTATTTACAATTGAGCCTATGGTAAACATGGGAACAAATGAGATCTTCATTGATGAAGAGAACGATTGGACAGTTTATACAGCAGACCTTAAGCCATCAGCCCAGTGGGAGGTTGAGCTTTTGGTTACAGAAACCGGCTATGAGCTTTTGTGCTGGTAATAGACAGGAAGAAGGTAGGAAAAATGCAGAATAAAGGAAAATACTATATTACTACTGCAATCGCATATACATCAGGAAAGCCTCATATTGGAAACAGCTATGAGATCGTCCTGGCAGATGCTATTGCAAGATATAAGAGAAGAGACGGATTTGATGTTCATTTCCAGACAGGATCTGACGAGCACGGCCAGAAGATCGAAACAAGAGCTATCGAGGCGGGCTGTAGCAGCCCTAAGGAGTTCGTTGATCAGGTATCTGACGTGATCAAGGGCCTTTGGAACCTCATGGATACATCTTATGACAGATTCATCCGCACAACAGACGATGATCACGTTCAGCAGGTTCAGAAGATCTTTAAGAAGTTTTATGACCAGGGAGATATTTATAAGGGTTCCTACAAGGGAATGTACTGTACAGAGTGTGAGGCTTTCTACACAGAGTCACAGCTTGTTGACGGAAAGTGCCCTGAGTGTGGCGGTCCTGTTCATCCTGCTGAGGAAGAGGCATATTTCTTTAAGATGAGCAAATATGCTGACAGACTTATTGAGCACATCAATACACACCCTGAGTTTATTCAGCCTGTATCCCGTAAGAACGAGATGATGAATAACTTCCTGCTTCCGGGACTTCAGGATCTTTGTGTATCCAGAACCTCTTTTAAATGGGGAATCCCTGTTGATTTTGATGACAAGCACGTTGTATATGTATGGCTTGACGCTCTTTCAAACTATATTACCGGTATCGGTTATGATGCTGACGGAAACAGCTCAGAAGATTATAAGAAGTGGTGGCCTGCAGACCTTCACCTTATAGGAAAAGACATTATCAGATTCCATACTATCTACTGGCCTATCTTCCTGATGGCCCTTGGCGAGCCACTTCCTAAGCAGATCTTTGGCCATCCATGGCTGTTACAGGGCGGCGAAAAGATGAGTAAGTCAAAGGGCAATGTTATCTATGCAGATGATCTTGTAAGCCTCTTTGGGGTAGATCCTGTAAGATACTTCGTTCTTCACGAGATGCCTTTTGATAATGATGGTGTTATCACCTGGGAGCTTATGGTTGAGAGATTTAATTCTGATCTTGCTAATACTCTCGGAAACCTTGTTAACAGAACAATTGCAATGAGCAATAAGTATCTTGGTGGAGTTGTAGCTGATAAGGGCGTATCAGAGGCTGTTGACGATGACCTTAAGGCTGTTGTTACATCCTGCTACGGCAAGGTTGAGACAAAGATGGATGAGCTTCGTGTAGCCGATGCTCTTACTGAGATATTCACTCTTTTCAAGAGATGCAATAAGTATATTGATGAGACTGAGCCATGGATCCTTGGTAAGGATGAGAGCAAGAAGGACAGACTTTCAACAGTTCTTTACAACCTGGTGGAGTCAATCTCCATAGGAGCAGCACTTCTTGATCCATTTATGCCTGAGACAGCTCAGAAGATCAAAGAGCAGCTTTCAGCACCTGACAGAGATTTTGATTCTCTTTCTGAGTTCGGAAAGCTTCCAAACGACACAAAGGTAGTTGAGACTCCTGAGATGCTCTTTGCACGTAAGGATCTTAAGGATGTTCTTGAAAAGGCAGCTGAGATCACAAAGAAGCAGAAAGCTGATTTCGAAGAGTCCCAGAAGAAGGCAGCAATCAACCTTGCTAAGGCAGGACTTGCTCCTGCACCTAAGGAGGAAACAGCTGAGGACTCTGAGGAGAAGGCGGTTATCGATATTCCTGCAAAAGAGGAAATCTCTTTTGAGCAGTTTGGAGCAATGCAGTTCCAGGTTGGAGAGATCATAAAGTGTGAGGCAGTTGAGAAATCTAAGAAGCTTTTGTGCTCACAGGTAAAGATCGGCAGTCAGGTAAAGCAGATTGTTTCCGGAATCAGGAAGTACTACTCTCCTGAGGAGATGGTCGGCAAGAAGGTAATGGTTCTTGTAAACCTTAAGCCTGCTAAGCTTGCAGGAGTTCTTTCTGAGGGAATGCTCCTTTGCGCAGAGGATGCGGAAGGCAATCTGGCACTTATGACTCCTGAAAAAGATATGCCATCAGGAGCTGAAATTTGCTAATCCTGAATGAAATCTGTAGTATTATATATATATAACAACTTATGAGTGGAGGATAATCCAAATGGTACGCAAAGAGGAACTGACTTACAAATCAAGAGACAGACAGACAATGCTTCATGCGATTAGATGGATTCCAGAGGGAGAGCCTGTAGCTATTTTGCAGATCATCCATGGAATGCAGGAGTATATCGATCGCTATGATGAGTTTGCAAATTTCCTTGCAGAGAAAGGCATTCTCGTGATTGGTAATGATCATCTCGGACATGGAAAGTCTGTTGGTGACAAGGGTACTTATGGTTACTTCTGCAAAAATGATCCTGCGACAGTTCTTGTAAGGGACGCTCACAGGCTTAAGAAGATGACTCAGGAGGATTATCCAGGAATTCCATGCTTCATTCTTGGACACAGCTTTGGTTCTTTTGTTGCCAGAGAATATATCACAAGATACGGAACAGGTATCAAGGGTGCTATTATTCAGGGGACAGCATATATGCCAACAGGAACTATCAGAAGCCTTTCCGGCCTGGTAAACTTCCTTCAGTTCATCATGGGCGAGAAGTATCGCAGCAACATGGTTAACAACATGGCCTTCAAAGGTTATCTTTCCAGGATCCCTGATCATAAGACTAACTTTGACTGGCTCTCACATAATGACGAGAGCATACAGAAGTACATTGCAGATCCTGCATGTAATTTTGTATTCACACTTAATGGCTTCAAGACCATGGCTGACATCTTAAAGAGAGTCCAGGACATGGATGAGATGGAGAATATCCCTAAGGATCTGCCTGTTCTTATAACTGCTGGTAAAGAGGATCCGGTAGGCGGATATGGCGAAGCTCCAAAGAGGCTTTTTGCCATCTACACTAACGAACTGAAGATGACAAAGGTTGAACTTAAGCTTTATGATGAAATGCGCCATGAACTTCAGCAGGAGATCGGAAGAGAAAAGATCTATGCTGAGCAGTATGAGTGGATAAAGAAAGTGCTGGATAGTGGATCAACAAATAATTGACACATCAAAAATAATGGTAAGATGCGCTTACCATTCTGATTGGGATGGGGCGATGAATCTCGCATGGGACACCTTTGTGAGATTCGACGCCCCTGATTATTCTCAGGAAGGAATAGACAACTTCTATAATTTTATACATGATGAAATGCTCAGAAATATGTTTGTGGCAGGTCATTATCAGCTTTTTGTCGCCATGGATGAGGGCAGATATGTAGGTATGCTTTCTTTGAGGGAAAAGAAGCATATCTCTCTTTTGTTTGTAGATGAAAAATATCACAGACACGGAGTTGCAAGTGCGCTACTAAAGTTTGTGTGCAAATATGCTCTTACTGAGGAGGGTGAGGAGAGGCTCACAGTTAATGCTTCTCCATATGCGGTTGATTTTTATCACAAAAAGGGCTTCAGGGATTTACAAGGGGAAACTGTTGCTGACGGGATAAGATTCACACCGATGGAACTGGTATTTAGGTAAAAGGAAAAGGGTTTTAAAATGGGAAAAATATTTGATCTTGACAGTCCTCTTATCAGAGCACTGAACAAGCTTGCTGATGTTATGTGGATTAATGTACTGGTGCTGGTTTTTTCAATACCGCTTGTGGTGGAGCAGTTCTTTCTTATGTCTCCAGTATATATTGATCTGATGGCTGCTGAACCGGGAACTTTTAATTTTGGATCTTATATAGGAGTCATCATAATTGCCTGGGTAGCTGGAATAATCTGTTCCATTCCATTAGGTCCTGCGTTTACAGCTATGCACTTTGTTCTTCTTAAGGTTGTCAGAGAAGAAGAGAGCTACATTACAAAGACTTTCTTTAAATCATTTAAGGAGAATTTTAAACAGAGCGCTATTCTTCAGGTGCTTCAGTTTGTTGCCTTTGGAATCATTTTCCTTGATTTCATTCTGACTTCAAACTTAAACAGCATCTACAGATACATTGTATTGGCAGTGGGACTTATCATTTTCATGGCGTCTCTCTACATTTTCCCTCTGCAGTCAAAGTTTGAGAACACCATACTTGGAACTATAAAGAACGCATTTCTTGTGTCTATCATGGCATTGCCAAGAACTGTGGGAATGGTAGTTGTAACACTTTTCCCCATTCTTTTGGTATATTTCTTTGACCTTAAAGTTGTACCGGTTCTGTTCCTTTTGGGAATAGCCGGACCAGGCTATTGCTGTGCAGCTCTCTACAGCGAAACTTTCAAAAAGTTTGAGCCTAAGGAAGAAGTTCTTTCTGAGGAAGAGGAGCTGGAACAGGCAATAAGAAAGATTGATGATGAGGAAAATTAAGAACAGATCACATCTTCGGTGGTTAGTACCTCTGTTTATCTTTTTTGTATTACTGGGATTCTTCCTTTTTGAATACAAAAAAGAAATCCATGAAAGGGCAATTACGGCAAAGGAGACTGAAATGGTTCTTGCTATTGAGCAGGAACTACAGGTGATTGATATCTCCCTTGCCAATGCCTCGTCGTGTCTTTTGGCATCTTCTAATGCCATATCTGAGTATAATCTTCAATATAATCGCAATCAGATTTTGGATATATTAAACAACATCGTCTCTTCGACGGATGCTACCAAGGCAATGATATGTGGCCTTGATGGACTGGGCTATGATAATGAGGGCTTGGATGTTTATTTGGCTGATGAAACCTACTTCGAAGAAATTCTGTCAGAGTATTCAAAGGGCGGGCTTGGAATGGTCCTTCCTGACGACTATGGCGAGGGTGACGACAAGGAAGTCCTTTTGGTGTGTCACGTGGCTTTCGAGAAGAAAGAAGACGGTGTCATAGTGGTCAAAGTTCCTGTGATGGCGTTATCAGACAGCCTGTTTATGGACAGATTTATGGCAGATAATTTTGCCGTAATAACCCTTGATGGAATTGTCCTGGCCACAACAAGGGGGCAGCATGAAAATGTAAGTGAAGGAAGAACTTCTTTCTGGAATCAGCTTCCCATTGGCATTTCTAAAGATACCATCAAGTTAAACATTTCCCAAAAGAACGTATATATGGGCAGGATAAAAGATTATGGATATATTCTTGTAATACCAATGAGAGTACCTACAGGCGGAGCTGTGGTACTGATTCGTGATGACCAGATGGAAGTGATGATTGCCGAGGAAGAACTTGACTTTAGGGATCTTCTGGTAAAGATTGGCGTTCTTATTGCAGTTCTTTTGCTGATGGTTCTTCTTGCTCATGTCATCAGTGATCTTATTGAAGTGAAGATCAGGGAAAAGAAACTTTCCCAGAACGAGACGGATCCGGTGACAGGACTTATCACAAGAACTGCTGCAGAAGCAGAGATCCAAAGTTATATGGATACTCCGGACAACAAAGGTGGATTGCTGTTCTTTGTCGGAATTGAAGGTGTGTCAACAGTGACGGATCTGGACAGGGCTATTATTGATTCCAGAAGAAAAGAATTTGCCAAGACCCTTAGTAAGAATTTCAGGGCAACTGATATTCTTGCAAGGATAGGTGATGATAGATACCTGGTATTCCTGAAGGGGGTACATGAAGATAAGGATGTGAGGAAGCAGACTGACGAGATGCAGATGTTCCTTCATGATCTGAGAGTTGATACTTCGGAAATCGGATATGCACATGCCGGAGCAGCTCTTTTCCCTGAAAATGGAAAAGATGTAAAAGAACTTATGGAGTCTTGTGAAGAGGCGCTGGAGAGGTCAAAGGAAGTAGGAAGAGGTAAACTGTCATTTTGAGAATTATGCAATAGTCAAGTTGCACAGTGATAATTTCTTTTATTCGTCAACATTTTTAGATTTCTATCTTTCCGGGGTTATTCTAGGCAGAATGGCTAAGGAATAATAAAAAATTTGTGAAATTGGTGAATAGATAATAAATTTCCAAGATAATATACTTTTATCTAGCGTAAATCTATTTACACAATATTAGGAGGAAAGATAGGTATGGCAAGTTTATCACTTGAACATGTAACAAAGGTTTATCCTAACGGTTTCGAAGCTGTTAAAGACTTCAACCTTAACATTGAGGATAAAGAATTCATTATTTTCGTAGGACCTTCAGGATGTGGAAAGTCAACAACACTCCGTATGATCGCTGGACTTGAGGATATTTCTTCAGGAACACTTAAGATCGGTGACAGAGTTGTTAACGATGTAGAGCCTAAGGACAGAGATATC
>JAEEGL012406189.1_pt1 | contig 10914 bp, 12 predicted proteins | sample 9134231 | NCBI WGS metagenome assembly JAEEGL01 (sample SAMN16246548, study PRJNA631951) | gut metagenome | biome: gut microbiome; feature: rumen; material: fiber-attached | host: Bos | place: Iran: Karaj | collected 2018-10
CACCCTCCGCGGCCGGATCCTGGCTATCGGCGGCCTGAAGGAGAAAACCATGGCCGCCCTGCGTGCCGGTGCGGACACGGTCATTATTCCCAAGGACAATGAGCCGGATCTGGCAGAGATCGATCAGGAGGTTCGCAGCCGCCTGAAATTCATCACGGCGGAGCATATCGACGATGTTTTGCATCTGGCCCTGGACTTTACCGGCGTTCAGCCCTGGCAGCCGGAAAAACCGGCTGCGGAGCCGGTGCAGCCCCTGCTTTCCATGTCGAAGGAACAGCAGGGCCGCGTGACGGAAGCACCTCACCCCAACTGAAACCTTTCCCTTCCCCGGAATAGAATGATACAGGAAGACCGTGCTTCGGTTTTCCTGTATCTGATTATTTGGGGGTTCGTCCCATGAAATACGCCTACATTGGAATTTATACGCTGACCGACGGAGAAAGGGGGGTGGAAATCCTCCGGTCGCACCGCATTCCTGCAGAGCTGGGAAGGATGCCTCTGCTGGCAGGGAGAGGCAGCTGCGCCCATGCACTGCGACTGCACTCTGCGCGGGTGGAGGAAGCAAGACGCCTGCTGCATCGGGCCGGAATCCGCGCTGGAAAAACCCTATTTGATTCCAGGGGACGCGGAGACGGGAAGCATCGCCATGATTTACTTTGACAATGCTGCCACGACGCTGCAGAAGCCTCCCTCCGTGCCTGCTGCCATGGCAGGCGCTGTGGGTAAGCTGGGCAGCCCGGGAAGAGGCGGTCATCGGGCTGCCCTGGCTGCGGCGGAGGAGGCATATGTCTGCCGAAAGCTGGCTTCCCGCCTTTTCGGCCTTTCAGACCCAGGTCGGGTTGTTTTCTGCATGAATGCCACCCACGCCCTGAATCTGGCCATCAAATCATTGGCGGGAAGGGGGGATCGGGTGGTGATTTCCGGCTATGAGCATAATGCCGTCCTGCGTCCGCTGAACCGGGTGGGCGCTGCGGTAGCGGTGGCTTCTGCGCCGCCCTTCCAGCCAGACCGGCAGTTGGAGGCCTTCCGAAAAGAGCTGCTGCCCGGCACAAAGCTGGCGGTGGTGAACCATGTCTCCAACGTGTTTGGTTCTGTGCAGCCCCTGGCGGAGATCGCCGACCTCTGCAGCCATCGGGGGATCCCCCTGGTGGTGGATGCCTCCCAGTCCGCCGGGGTGCTTCCCTTGGACCTGGAAAGGCTGAATGCGGCCTTTATTGCCATGCCGGGACATAAGGGGCTTTACGGTCCCCAGGGGACAGGGCTGCTCCTCTGCGGCGTCAGGGGAGAACCGCTTCTGGAGGGCGGCAGCGGCAGCGATTCCCGGAACCCGGAGATGCCGCAGGCCCTGCCGGACCGACTGGAAGCCGGAACGCACAACATGCCCGGCATCGCTGGTCTGAGAGCCGGTATGGAATTCGTGAAGAAAACCACAGAGAACAGGATTCTGCGTCATGAGCAGAGGATTCTTCGCCTGCTTGCGGAGCTGGTAAACGGGGAAGAACGGATCAAACTGTATCGTGCGGCCTCGCCGCAGCTTCAGACCGGGGTCCTTTCCTTCACCGTTCAGGGGGAGGACCCGGAGGTAACGGCAGAAAAGCTGTCGCGCCGCGGCATCGCCGTCAGGGCGGGACTGCACTGTGCACCCCTGGCCCACGATACCGCCGGCAGCACTGGGACCGTACGGGTCAGCTTTTCCGTATTCAATACAGAGGCGGAAGTACGCAGGCTGGCCAAAGTGCTTCGGGATAATCTGCCATAAAGAAGGAAGCGGTGACGCTGTTTCATGGGAATCCATTGCGATTCCCGTTTTTTTATGGTAAAGTAAACTGGAGAAGGAAGTGAATGTTTTGCGTATTATGGGGCTGGATCCCGGCATTGCCATCGTTGGCTTCGGCGTGGTGGAGGCCGTGCAGGGTGATTTTCGTCCGCTGAGCTATGGAGCCATTCGGACCGAGGCTGGATTACCTCTGTCCCAGCGGCTGGAGATCATCTATAACGACCTGCATCAGCTTTTGGAAGCGGTGAAACCGGATTCGGTTGCCATAGAAGAGCTGTTTTTCAATACAAACATAACTACCGGCATCAGCGTCGCCCACGGCAGAGGCATTCTTCTTCTGGCTTGCCGGCAGAAGGGACTCCCTGTTTATGAGTACACGCCTTTGCAGGTCAAGCAAAGCGTTGTGGGCTATGGACGTGCAGAAAAACGGCAGGTCATGGAAATGACCAGGCGGATGCTCCACCTGTCGGAGGTGCCCAAGCCGGATGACGCCGCCGATGCCCTGGCCATTGCCCTCTGTCACGGGAGGGCCGCCACTTCACTACTATTTCAGGCGGGAGAGGATCCGAAATGTTCTACTATTTGAAAGGCACTGTGGCTGCCCTGGAAAACGGCCTGGCCGTGATCGACTGCGGCGGTGTGGGCTTCAGCTGCAACACCTCCATGCGCAGCCTTTCCATGCTGAAGGTGGGGGAGGAGACAAAGCTCTTCACCACCTGTGTGATTCGTGAGGATGCCTTTGACATCTACGGCTTTTTGACCCAGGCGGAATTGAGCAGCTTCAAAATGCTCACGGGAATATCCGGTGTGGGGCCCAAGGCCGCCCTCTCCATTCTGTCTGCCGGCAGCCCGGAGGATTTGGCGCTGGCCATCACCAGCGGGAATGAAAAAGCCCTGACCATCGCGCCCGGCATCGGGAAGAAGCTGGCGCAGCGTATTCTCCTGGAGCTGAAGGACAAGGTCTCGCAGGATCTGAGCGTCCTTACGCCCGGTACCCTCTCGGCGGCCACCGGCGGAATCGGAGGCGGGGATGACAAGAGCAGAGATATAGCTGCAGCTCTCTCCGTGCTGGGGTATTCTCCCGGGGAGATCAACGCTGCCCTGGGAAAAATGGATCTTTCCAACTACACCGTCGAAGAGGCGATCCGCGAGGTCCTGAAAGCCTCGCTCAGATAAGGAGTTCCACATGAGCATTGATTTTTCCGGGGAGATTCTGCCTCAGGACCCCAAGGGTCTGACCTCAACCCGATTTGTGCCGGAAGATGAGGGGGAGTTCTCCCTCCGTCCACAGACACTGAATGAGTATATCGGTCAGAAAAAGGCCAAGGATAATCTTCGCGTTTTCATCGAGGCTGCCAGAAGAAGGGAAGAGGCGCTGGACCATGTTCTGCTCCACGGCCCTCCCGGCCTTGGAAAAACCACTCTGGCCCAGATTATTGCCAATGAGATGGGCGTCAACATCCGAAAGACCTCCGGTCCGGCTATTGAAAAGCCAAGAGATCTGGCGGCGCTGCTGACAAACCTGAACGATAACGATATTCTGTTTGTGGATGAGATCCATCGGCTGAACCGCAGCGTGGAGGAGATCCTTTATCCGGCTATGGAGGACGGAGAAATCGACATCATTCTGGGGCAGGGGCCCTCTGCCAATTCCATACGCCTTCCGCTGAAGAAATTCACCCTAATCGGTGCCACCACCCGCAGCGGGCAAATCTCCGCACCGCTGCGAGACCGCTTCGGTGTCATCCTCAAGCTGGAGCTGTACACGCCGGAGGAACTGGAATTGATCATCCGGCGCAGCGCGGACCTCTTGAATATCGGGATCGAGCCCTCCGGAGCCAGGGAGATCGCCAGGCGCTGCCGGGGAACGCCCCGGATCGCCAACCGGCTGCTGAAACGGGTGCGGGACTTTGCGGAGGTCACGGCGGACGGTGTGATCACCAAAGCCGTGGCGGACGACGCCTTGACCAGACTGGATATCGACAGGATGGGACTGGACAACATTGACCGGCGGCTTCTGAGGAGCATCATCACACAATATAACGGAGGGCCGGTTGGGCTTGATACGCTGGCGGCCACCGTCAATGAGGAAACGGTCACCATCGAAGACGTCTACGAGCCATTTCTTCTGCAGCAGGGCTATCTCATCCGGACGCCCAGAGGACGCTGTGCCAGCAGGATGGCCTATGAACACCTGGGTCTGCCGTTTCCTATGGAAAACAGCAGAAATGACGGGCAGATACGGATGGATTTTTAGTAAATTATGCCGATGAACTGCAAGATTTTCTTTCGATTGCCTTGACATTCCAAATACAGGCGGTTATAATGCAGTAGTATAAATGGGAAACGGGAATTCAATTTTGCTTTACGATACGTTGGCAGACGAGGAACTCTTGGCTCTGGCAGCCGAGAGAGACCTGCAGGCGGAAGAGGTTTTGATCCGCCGTTATAGTCGTGTCATCCGTAGTCTGGCAAGACCTTTTTTCCTCACCGGCGGCGATAATGACGACCTTATCCAGGAAGGGATGCTGGGTCTCATCAGCGCGATTCGCAGTTATGATGCCGGTGAAAAAACCAGTTTCAAAACCTTTGCCGTACTTTGTATTCGTCGCAGGCTGATTTCCGCCGTGCGGAAGTCGGCAACGCAACAGGACGTATCTCTCGACGACTGTCTTTCTTTGGAATCCTCTCTATTTGACGAAATTTCATCTCGAAGTGACATTCTGCGTGGTCCCGAAGAATTGCTCATTGACAGGGAAGAGGCCCGGAAGAGGTATCGGAATCTGCTTCAGCTTTTGTCTGTTTACGAACAGTCGGTGCTGCGTTGTTTCCTAAGAGGAATGTCATACAGAGAAATCGCAGAGATCACAAAGAAACCGGAAAAAGCAGTGGATAACGCCGTACAGCGGATCCGTCGCAAATTTCAAAAAATAACCCCAGGCGATACCAGCTTCGGCTGACGCAAATACAAGGCCGCGAGGCCAAGATTAGTCAAAAGTGAGGATTAGCGATGTATCAGGACAAGACGTTGGTTTGCAAGGAATGTGGGCAGGAGTTCGTGTTTACCGCCGGTGAGCAGGAGTTCTATGCAGAGCGCGGCTTCCAGAACGAGCCTCAGCGCTGCAAGGCCTGCCGCGATGCCCGCAAGAATGCCGCTCGTGGTCCCCGTGAGTATTTCACTGCTGTCTGCGCTCGCTGCGGCAAGGAAGCTCGCGTTCCCTTCGAGCCCAAATCCGATCGGCCCGTGTACTGCAGTGATTGCTTCGCAATCATGCGCGGCCAGGCTTGATCTGACAAACGATTCCGTTGGGGCGCAGCAAATGCTGCGCCCCAATGTGGTTTCTGATGCTTTGCGCCTGAATACCTTGATGGTATTCAGGCGCAGATTTGTCATTATGATTCCGCTGTTTCCGGAGGAGGCAGCAGATGAATGTTGAGGGTTTCGACCCGCATCGCTTCCGCAGCGGTTACCGTGACATCAAAACGGTCCCAGATGAAGTGATCACCGGCTTTTGGGAACCGGTCCAGCATTTCGACTGCCCAGCCGCCCATGGTAGTGTACTCCGAATCAAAATCCGGCGGCGTATACCCCACATACTCGAAGAAATCCTCGATGTTCATGCTTCCGTCCACGGTAAAGGAGTTTTCCCCCTCGGCTACCACATCCTGTTCGATCTCGTCGCTCTCGTCAAAAATATCGCCGACGATCTCTTCCAGAATGTCTTCCAGGGTGAGGATCCCCATGGTTCCTCCGAACTCGTCCACCACTACGGCCATCATCAAGTGTTTCTTCCGGAATTCCTTCAGGATCGAAGAGATGGTCCTGGTTTTGTGTACATATACCGGCGGCGAGAGCAAGTCATCCACCCGGATTTCGTTCAGTGGTTGGATAGCGGCAGCCTTCAGGAGTTTTTTCGTGGAAAGAATGCCAAGAATGTTGTCAATGCTTTCCTGGTATACCGGGATCCGGGAATAACTGAGCATGTCGTCATCCTTCAGCAGCTCTTCTATACCGTCGTCAAGATTGAATGCGGAAACATCCACCCTGGGGATATAGATATCCATAGCGGTCACGTCGCTGAATTCTATGGCGGATTTGATAAGCTCGCTTTCCTTCTCGGTGAAAACGCCCTCCTCCTCGATGGTTTCCAGGATGTTTACCAGTTCCTCATCGGTGACCTCCGGCTCTGTTTCCGCCGGAGTCCAGAAGCGGCTGAGTCTGCGGACAATGGCATTTACAACGAAGACCACCGGCGTGAATAGCCGCATGAAAAACCGCAGAGGGAAAACGTACAGGTATACAAGGCGGTCAGCCTGGTTCGTCCCCACGAGCTTCGGCACGATTTCTCCGAAAACCAGAAGCACAGCGGTGCTGACCAGAGGCGCTGCCGTTTCTCCCGAGCTTCCCAGCCGAGCAGCCAGCAGCAGGGTCATTACCGAGGAAAAGGCGATGTTGACCAGGTTGTTGCCGACCAAGATCGTGGAGAGAAAGCTGGGAAAATGCTCCTGTATCCACAGTACACGGCCGGCGCGTTTGCTGCCGTTCTCCGCGGCGCTGCGAATATGAAGCTTATTGGCGGTGGCATAAGAGATTTCCGAACTGGAGAAAAAAGCGGAACACAGCACCAAAACCACCATCAACGGAATCAAATAGAGATTCAAGCGCCCGCCTCCTTTCGCTCGGAGGCGTCGTCCTCGTCATAAATCTCTCCCACCAGCTCCTCCAGAATATCCTCCATGGTCACAATACCCAAAGCGCTGCCGCTGACATCGATCACGATGGCCATATGAGTGCGGCGGCGGCCCAGCCCCTCGAAGAGCTCATTCAGGGTGATCTCCGGCGGCACATCATAGGTGAGCTTCATGATGGCACCGATATCGGGGGTCTCGCCGTGGAGGCTGAGCTGAAGATAATCCTTCGTCTGAAGGATGCCTACGATCCGATCCGGGGAGGCGGCGTAGACAGGGATCCGGGAGTATTTCTCCCGCAGAACCAGTTCCTTGATCTTTTTCGGGTCCTCCCGGATAGAAACCGCCACCATGTCCATCAGCGGCGTCATGATCTCTCCTGCGGTCTTGTCGCTGAATTCTACGGCGGATTTGATCAGGCTTGTCTCCTCGGGCCCCATCAGGCCCTCCTCCTGGATGTTATCGATAATGGAGGTGAACTCATCCTCTGTGATGCTGGGCTGTGCCTCTTCTCGGGGAAGGAGGCGCTTGACCACCCATCCAAGTCCGGAAAACAAAGTGGTCAGCGGTGTTAGTATTACCATCAGCACCAGGATCGGCCCGGAACAGACCGACGAATAGGCATCTGCATTGGCCCTGGCGATGTTCTTCGGTAAGGTTTCCGCAAAGAAAAAGATCAGGATCGTCATCAGCACCGTGGAAACAGCGGCACCGATCCCTCCGAAATGGCGCAGAAAAATCACTGCGGCAAAAGAGGAAGCAAAGACATAGCATACATTGGTGCCGATGAGAATGGCAGACAGTGCCTTATCAAAGCGGTCCAGAACCCGGACCACCCGGGAGGCACGCCGGTCTCCCTCTTCTGCCCGCTTGTGCATCCGGAGCCGGTTGCAGTAACTCAGGGCAGTCTCGCTTCCGGCAAAGCCGCCGCCGATCAGCACCAGAAGCAGGATGAGAATACTTCGGGGTATGTCGTCCATAAAGGATAATCAACTCCAGTCGCCATAAGCAGGCAGAACGGCAAACCTGCCTTTGGAGATAATATACAAAAACAATATTAACATGTCTGCCCGGTCATTGCAACAGGAAAAGCGGCCATGAAGCTCAAAGCTGAAAGGAAGACGGATCCACATCCGCCTTGACCGGTGGCTCCGCCTCCGGGACGCGGCGAAGAGGATCGTATCGAAACCCTCTGCACTGCTGCCAGGGCTGACGAATTCCGTACTTCAGGCAGATCACATCATCGTTTTCACCGGGGCGGCCGTTAGCGCAGTATGCACAGGCTGGCTCCATTTTCTTTCTGAATAACAAGAGAATTCACCTCTGATAAATGTCTGCTTCTTTGATATTATACCGCAATCTCCCCTCGCTTTCTACTCTTTTTCACAATTATCGCCAGGATCGCGGCAAAGCAAAGGGGAATAGGCCAGAAAAGCGGACTTTTTTCGAAACAGAATGCCGCGAGTGCCATCAGCGCTCCGTGCAGGAATCTCCAGGGAAGATAGTGCCCTGTACGAATGCCTTCCCCTTCAGAAACAGCCATAACCTGGCAGGCAACGGCCAGGCCGCCCCAGCCGAGGAGGAAAGCAGCAGCCACGGTCTTGTACTGCCCGCTCCCCCCCAGACGCAGGATTCCACCTGTCAGTTCCAGCATCCCATAAAGAAGGGGGTTTTCGGGCAGAAAAGCGGAAACGGCACTGAAGAAAACAACATAGGCACTGATCAGAAGACAGGTACGGCCACCCTCCTTGACCGAATCCGTAAGAATTCTGTTTATGCCGCCTTTATCGCCCATGGGAATATGCCCAGTTCCGACCGAGGCGGTATGACCGGTTCCGAGCAGCCAGCCAAGGTAGACCGATACCATCCATTGAAGCAGAAGCAGCATCACAGCTTCCCGAGGATTCTTCAGAACCTTGCCGCCCAACACAGCCAAAAGAAATGCCGGACTGCAGTTGTTTGTAAAAACAACAAGACGTTCGGCCTCTTCCCGGCTGCAGTCCTTCCGCCGCAGGTATTCAACTGCCGCCGCAGCACCAACGGGACAGCCTCCGATCAGGCCCAGCAGGAGCGCCGGGAGCGCAGTCCGCCGGATGTGAAACCATTTCTCAAAGGGCCGCCCCAGAGCTCGTAAGAGCGGCTCCGGGATTCCGATTCTGATCACAGCGTTTGTTGTGATCAGAAAGGGCAGCAGCGCCGGGATCACAGATTGAAGGCAGAGCGCTGCTCCCTCTGCTGCGGCAGCGGCAGCCTGTTCCGGCCGCAGGGCAAACAGGATTAAGGCTGTGAAAACCGGAAGCAGAGGCAATCCCTTTCTTATGCGGTTGATAAGCATATTCATACCCTCCCGTCGATAGAAATCCCATAGGAATCTATGTGAACGGAAAGGGTGTTTTGCATGGTGGGCCTGAAGAATACCATAACCAGGCTGTCCGGTACCAGCGGCATCCCGCTGGATGCGGCTGTTGGACTTCCTGAGATCCGCATCTCCGGAATGCGCACGTTGACGCTGGAGCCTCACCGCGGTCTGCGCGCCTTTGCTGGAGACTGTATCCTGGTGGAAACCGGCCTGGGTCTTCTCTGCATCCGGGGATCGGCTCTGGTCCTGAAGAACATATCCTCGGAAGGGCTTTGTGTATACGGGGAAATCGTCTCCATCGAAATGGCAGGTGTCCGTGAAAGCTGAACTATGGCTCACGGAAGGGGTCCTGCTGACGGCGCTGTGCCGGGACCCGTCCGAACTTCTGAATGCCATGAGCAGGGAAGGGATCCCATCTTCCGAGCTGCGTGACCACGGGGACGGACACTTCACTCTTTTGGTCCGCGCCGCCGATGCAAAGCGGGTCATCCTCCTTGGAAATCGCTGCGGGACAGAGCTCATGCTGCAAAAACGCCGCGGCAGCTTCCACTTCTGGCGGAGATTCCGAAGGCGGCTTTATCTGCTTTTGATTCCGTTTCTGCTGATCCTTCCTTTCGTATACCTTTCCACCTTTCTATGGGAGATCGAGGTCTGCGGGAACAAGACCCTGAGCACCTCCGAGGTCCTCTCGGCGCTGGAGTCTGTGGGCGTATATCCCGGCGTCAGCGGCCTGCGGCTGGATAACCCGCAGATCCGCAGTCGGATGCAGGAACTGCTGTCTGACCTCAGCTGGTGCACCGTGCAGGTCCATGGCAGCCGCGCCAGAGTCGTGGTGCGGGAGCGAAGACTGCCGCCCGAGATCGTGGATGAAAGCCTGGAAAGGGAGGTCGCCGCCCTGCGTTCCGGGACCGTCGAGGTCCTGCAGGTGCTGGAAGGAAAACCGGCAGTAAGCCGGGGAGATACCGTGCTGCCCGGCGATCTTCTGATCTCCGGGCAGCTGACGGACCGGCAGGCGCAGCTGAGAAGAGTACATGCCCAGGGCCGCGTGATCGCCAGGACCTGGTATGAAATGACCATGGAAATGCCGCTTTCGGTGACGGAAAAAAGCTACACCGGCGAAACGGTACAAAAACGGGGCATTAAAATCGGGGATTTGTCCCTGATTTTTTACAGAGATGGTAGCATTTTCAAGGCTGACTATGATAAAATAAGCAACGAACGGCAGCTTTCCCTGCTGGGTTTCGGTTTGCCGCTTTTCCTGCTCCGTCAGGACCTTCGGGAGTACCGTCTTCTGGAACGAGCGCTTCCAGCGGAGGATGCGGAGGAGCTTTTGAAGGCACGCCTTCTGAACTGGCTGCATTCGGCCGCCCCGGAGGCAGATATCCTGGAAACCACGTTCCGCACGGAAGCAGGGGAGCAGGCACTACGTGTGACCATGCTGGCGACCTGCCGGGAGGATATCGGCACCGAGCGGCCCCTGAGCCCGTGAGAAAGGGAAGCAGCACCGAGAGTATCACCGGGTATCGAGCGTGTTGTTTTATAAACAAAAGAAAGTGAGTACTATGGCAGAAAGAACCATTGGAATCGATCGGATCGAAAACCTGGTCAGTGTATTCGGTTCCTTCGATGAAAACCTTCATATTTTGGAAAACGAACTGGGCGTCCATATCACCGATCGGGATTCCGAGCTGCATATAGTCGGGGAGGAAGAGCCTGTGGCCTATGCCGAGCAGGCGCTTAGCGGGCTCTTGTCCCTGGCCTCCCGGGGAGAGCCCATCACCACCCAGAATGTGCGCTATGCACTCAAGCTGACGCTGGACGGTCGGGCGGACCGCATTTCTCAGCTGGCGGACGATGTGGTATGCATCACAGCCAAGGGAAAACCCATCAAGGCCAAGACCCTTGGACAGAGAAGCTATATCGAGGCCATACGGAACAACACTGTGACCCTGGCCATCGGTCCCGCCGGTACGGGCAAGACGTATCTGGCCGTTGCCTGTGCGGTAACGGCGTTTCGTGCCAAGGAGGTCAACCGCATTATTCTGACCCGTCCGGCGGTGGAGGCGGGGGAAAAGCTGGGCTTTTTGCC
>JAEEGL012556874.1_pt1 | contig 10914 bp, 13 predicted proteins | sample 9134231 | NCBI WGS metagenome assembly JAEEGL01 (sample SAMN16246548, study PRJNA631951) | gut metagenome | biome: gut microbiome; feature: rumen; material: fiber-attached | host: Bos | place: Iran: Karaj | collected 2018-10
ACAAACAAAATGATTGCAGAAACAAGACAGATGAATGCAGGAGGAATAGCCTGGAAAAAGTAATAAGAGTAAGTATCATTAAACGCATACTTCATCATTCCAATAATGAAGATAAGAGGATTATATACTCTGTAGCCGTTTTTAGAGACAAAGATAGGGTGCCCTATAACCTCAGGGTCATAGTTCATCAGGGGAGCAAACTTTTGCGTAGTGATAATTAAGCCTGCAATTACAAGGGTTATGGGAACAAACCAGTTTAAAACTGCAAGCCAGTAGACTTTATGAGTTTTGTCCGGATCAATACGGGCAAATTCTTCTTTTTCTTTCAAAACAAAACCAACCTTTGGGCAGGCGATTTCGTTTATTACATTTATAATATACAGGATGTATACAAAAATATCAAGTCAAAATTATTTCTTCTTGAATATCTTTTTGATTCTTTTTATTATGCTCGAAAATTTTTTCTCAGGTGTTTTGTTTACTACAGGAACTTCCGGTTTAGGAATCGGTATATCAATAGTTTTTATCACTTTAATTGAAAGCGGAGAAAAGTCTTTAGCCTTTGTGAGTTCACTTTTTCTTATTACTCTTAAATCTGGGAAAAAAGGTTTTAGAATATAACGATAATAGTGTCTTCTTTCATCATTTAAATCTAAAACGAGTGTTGCTGATGAATTGTCTTTTAAGATTTTATCAATTTCCTCTATAAAGGATTTCATAAAACCTTCTTCGCATTTATCATCATACGTATATTCAAAATACTCTTTGATTTCTTTTGATACGTTAAAGCAAATAAACTCTCTATTTGAATTCAACAGTTCCGTTATGAAGGCAGGCGCTAATTCTATTCTTGCAGCAGCAAGCAAGCGCCAGTAATTCTTATAATCAAGATTGTATTGTGCATAACATTCAAGAATACTTTCAAGAATGAGTGGCATGTTATTTATAGGAATATACTCTGCGACAAGTTCTCTTAATACACGTCTTACAGCTGGATAAGAATTTGTGAAAGATTTCAACATATTAATTAAAGTTGGATTGTCTTTTTGTACTTCATCATAAATTTTTTCGATTGTTGTTGCTGTAATACAACGCGGGAGATTGTGTTTTATACTGTTGTAAATAATATCAGGAATTTGAGATGCTTTTTCTTTTTTAACTATTTCACGAATACAATATCCTATTATAAAGATTTTAATTTGGACTTTCGGATTAGAAAACGGTTTATCACAACAAGTGATTTTAATTGGAGGAAGAGGAACGGCGTATGTATCAAAGATTTTCTTTCGGATATCTTTAAGAGTATTTGCAAAATTAGTTAAATAGTTTTCCTCTATGAGTTCCGGGCAAAGTTGCAATTCGAGAGTCTCGACCTTTTTTGTATATTTAGTTGTCTCTTCCAATATATCTTCCATAAAATCCACCTTTTAGAAACCGAAGCCTATAGCTCTAGTTCCATTTCCTTTTTCTTCTTGCAGATGACAAAGCTGTTCTGTTATATAAGAGGCATTGTGATTTTCCTGATTAACAAAATGAAGTCTTTCAGAAAGAACGCCAAAATCTCCTGGTGTTATGGTTTCTAGATGAAAGAGTTTTTCTTTTTGATCATCAGTAAAATTATATTCAGGGAAATAGTTTTTAAGTAAAGTTTCAGTTCCTTCTTTTTTAAGTGCTTTGAATTCAACACAGATATGAAAGCGGCGCAGGGTTGCTTGATCTACAACATTTTTGAGATTTGTTGTGCAAATGACAATTCCCTTAAAATCTTCTAATTGAGTGAGAAATTCATTTACAGTAGAAAGTTCCCATGTCGCAGAATTATCTTCTCTTTTGTGAATAAAGGAATCTGCTTCATCAAAGAGAAGGACGGCATTTTTTTCTTTTGCTTCTTTGAAGGCTTCTGCTATGTTTTTTTCAGAGTTTCCGATATATTGATTAAAAATATCTGAAGCATTCTTTTTTAATAAAGGCCTCTTAATATTTTTGGCAATATATTTAGCAAGAGCAGATTTTCCGGCTCCACTTAATCCATAAAAGAGCATACGAATTCCAGCTTTATTGTTTTGCATAGCGTTTGAGACCATATCAACAATTTCGCTACCTGGTATTGAGGTGTTAATTATATTTGCATCATATTCTGCATCCTTATATTGTTTGCTATTATCTTTCTCCCGCAGTTTGATGGGGATTTCGTCAATTTCATTATCATAAAAACTAATATTCATAATTCCTCCGTGGTTATCTTTCAGAATATGTAATAAGTATACAAGTTCAAAATGTCACCTAGTGATATTCCAAAAAATGATTTATAAAATATTAAAAACTGAAAAAATCATTGACAAAATCAGTAGACGGTATTATATTTAAAATAGAGTTGAAAAAATCAGTGATTAAATCACTTTAGGAGATGCTTATGGCAGGAAATAACGGAGGCGCCCGTCCGGGAGCAGGAAGAAAGCCTACAGGAGCAAAAACGAAATGCTACACAGTTACGCTTCCGTTAGAAGAAGCAGAGCTTTTGGAAAAACACGCCGCACAAATGAATATTTCTGTAAATAAATATCTTCGCGAGCTCATTCAAAAAACCGGCAAGTATTCAAAGGTATCTCTACCAAAAAATAATTCAAACAAAGACCAGGAGGAAAAACCCTATGCTGTTAAATCTCATAAAAAATCTAGGTAAAATATTTGCAGTTGTCTGCGTATTCTTTTTAATAAGCGGCGTATACATGCTGCTCAAACCAACAGAAGAAGAAAAAGTCTTAGGCCAGCAGATGAAAATGTATCCAATCGGCTTTACCTGTATCGATGATAACGGCGGTGAACAGGTGATCAAAATAGACATGAAGTCTCAACTTTCAATCTACAGAGATATTTACCAATACAGTATGGCAAAAGCTCTATATCACGGAGACGAAAAAAAACCTTTTGGGTGTGAATTGCTTATTACAGGAAACGGAAAGAAAACTACTGTGCTTCTTTATACATCAGAGGACGGCCCGGTTGATCTAGACAAGGTGCGCTACGAAGTATCTACAGACAAAGATCTTGTTTATAAAGTAGTCGAGAAATCTGTGAAAAAGAAGAAAGACAACATTCGGTTTAGGATAATTGAGGAGTTGTAAAAGAATAGATATTAAGATGCTCCAATTCTGGAGGGTTGTTATACTTATATAAAGGGGGTTTAATTATATGACACAAATTCAATTTTTTGATTATGTATTACATAATTCAGATGTAAAAACCTTCAAAGAAATGTTTGGTGGAGATTTCTCATATTGTCCAGAATTTCAATATGTTTATAGATACGGAAAAAAAATATATTTTTTATCGAATAATAATTTTAAAGATGACATTAAAAAATCTATAGAAAATGAAGAGAATTTATTGTTAAACTATCCTGAAGTTAAATTTTAGTATTAAGATGCTCCAATTCTGGAGGGTTGTTATACTAAAAAAATAAGATCAATTGCGAGTTAGCAACGAGGCTAAAGTGCGGCAAGCGCAAATTCTGCAATCGATCTTATATAAACTCTAACATACAAAAAAATATAAATCAAGGTTTAACGATGTTTCGTAACTTGATTAAAATTCAAACAAGAGTTAATCTTTAATTAAGAATCTGCTTTGGGGGATTGGTTTCAATTTTGAAGGCATCCTAAGTTACCCAGGTTCTTTTTTATTTAACAATGATCCAAATCTAGAGAGTTGTAATATAAAAAAAACGCTTGCCCAACGGTCACTTCTTGCAGGGCTACGTCCCAGCATATATACCGCTGACAAGCGTCGTATAAAAAAGGCATCGGGTACTGCAAATGCAGAAGCCCAACGCATTTAAAATATAGCACAGGCTTCATAACTTGTCAAAATAAAGCGAGAATCACTTACATCCCGCAAGAATCTGTTTTGCCGAACGCTTGATATCTTCGATAAGCTCCGGAGGATTAAGAGCTTTAGCGCCGCCTCCAAAAGACATAATCCATGCTGCGGCCTGACCCAGTTGGTTTGTTTCAAAAGAAAGATAAACAGAGCCATCAGGATTCTCGCGGATAGTCTGGCCTTTGTGCCAGGTTCTTTCCATTACATAAGTCTTAAGGCCTTTGACAAACTCAATTTCAACTTTTACTGTTTTTCCGGTAAAGCCCCATGCACCCATCTGAACATCAATATGGTCCGAAAGTTTGAAATCTTTGGGGATGGAAAATCTATCTTTTGTAATCTTGCAGTTTCGCATTCGCGGCATCGCCCAAAGTCTGATTGCCTCTGAAGAATGAGAGTATCCCAACAGATACCAGCTTCCTTTCTGGCATATCAGATGATATGGATCAAAAAGTCTTGTTTCATATTCTTTGTTAGAGGCAGTCTTGTATTCCATTTCAAGAGTTTTATGCAGCTTTGTAGCCTTCAGAATATTTTCAAAAACACCATCTTCAAGTTTTGTAATCGGATCCGAAATAAAATGAACTTCATTATTGATGAGCGCAGAATCGACAGTGATGTTGTCAGGCAGCATTTGAATCAGCTTAGACATGAGGTCCCGGTACGACTGCTCCATCGGTGTATTTTTGTATTGTTCCAGCAGCGGAAGAATTGTAGAAAGTGTTAGAAGCTCGCCTTCCTTGAGCATAACCTGCTGGATAAAGAAAGTGTTGTCGGTGTAATAGTAGCCGTTCTTCCTAAAATCGAATTCAACTGGTGCTCCATAATCATCCCGTAAAGTTCTTATATAACGAAGAAAAGTACTTCGACTAAATTTGGTCCCAAGAATTTCATTAAGCTTATTAGCATTAGGATATTCATCATTTCTTATGGAGCGGTCAATGTCCATTAGATATCTAAGAGTATGAAAAGAATTAGTTTTTGTTTCTGTTTTTTTCTTCTGAGCCATGAAAAAATTATATCACATTTTTTAAGGGTGTACTACAAAATGCAACACCCTGTATAGTATGATATAAATGCAGTTAAGCAGGAGGTATATGATGGATGGATTTATAAGAACAACAGTACCAGCGCTATCTGGCCCAGAAAAAGTTGCAATATTGCTTGCAGAGATAGGTCCTTTCTTCAATTCAAACTATGACCAGCTTTTTGAAGCAATGCATCTGTCCGACGAAGAAATACGAAAGATTCGAAAAGCCATGAAAAAGCTTGGGCGCTACGCTCCTGCAAAAGTTTCGTACGAAAAAGGTATGGAGCAGATACAGAAGGAACAATCTGTCTTACAGGAGGCTCTGGACTATGGAGTACGTAAGGGTATAGTAAGCAAAACTTCTGGTAGTAGTGGTAAGACCTTAAAAGATTTTATACCAGCAGATGTAAAGAATATTGCTAATCAGAATCCGGAAGATGTTGCCAAGGTATTGAGAAGTTGGTTGGGAGAATAAAATATAAGGAGTAAGACTATGGAAAAGGAAAGATTAATTACTGTGAAGGGTATTGGAGCTGTAACAGTTCCTGTTGATTTTGTTGAGCTGGAAATTTCTCTAAATGAAATGAATAAAGACTATAAAAAAGGTTATGACATTTTTGAAAAGAAAATGTTAGACATTAAAAATATAATAATAAAATGTGGTTTTAATGAAGATGATTTAAAGACTTCTGAATTAAACGTAAAACCTGAGTATGATGAAATCAAGAAAGGAAATAGATATGTTAATGTGTTGCATGGTTATGAGTTTATTACAGAAATGAAACTTCGCTTCGATTTTGATTCATCAAAATTAAATAATGTATTTACCGCAATTTCGCAGAATAAAGCAGCTCCAAAAATTGAAGTAAACTTTACAGTAAAAGACAAAGAGGCTGTAAAAAAGGCTCTTCTTGCTGCTTCTGCAAAAGATGCAAAAGAAAAAGCAGAAATTTTATGTAATTCATTAGGAGTTAAGCTCGGAAATTTAAAAACTATAAATTATAATTGGGATGAAATTAAAATTTATTCACCAACAAGATACAGTGTTAGTAACACTGTTTTCTCAGATCTTTGTTGTAGAGAAACACCTCTATGGGGATTTTCACCAGATGATATTCGAGTAAATGATGATGCTTCTTTTGTCTGGGAAATAATTGACTAGTTTGTAAGAGAGTGGGTGCCTATGAAACAGAAAATATACAACACATTATATGGTGCGATCGTCGCAGACGCTCTTGGTGTTCCTGTAGAATTCAAAGATCGTGATTATTTAAAAGAAAACCCTGTTACTGACATGATTGGCTACGGTACCTACAACCTTCCAAAAGGCAGCTGGTCGGATGATTCAAGTATGATGCTTTGTCTGGCAGACAGTATTGTTCAGCAAGATGGCCTGGATTATGAAGATATAATGAAGCGTTTCTGGGACTGGTTTAAATATTCAAAATATACTCCGGACCATAATACATTTGATATTGGTCGTACCTGTCAGACTGCCATTCAGAATTATCATAATGGCATGCCTCCGTTGGAATGTGGGCTACAGGGGGAGAGGGACAATGGCAACGGTTCACTTATGCGAATTGCACCCGTTCCTTTGTATCTGTTTAATTTCTATGGCTCAGATGCCATGGAAAAAAATGAATCATTCGAAATTATTCACAATGTTTCGCGTCTGACTCATGCCCATCCAATTTCCCTGATTGGCTGTGATATTTACTGTGCCATTATGATTGAAATACTTAAGGGTACAAGCAAAGAAGATCTGCTTGGATTTGCACTTCCAAAAATCGGTACATACGTTAAGGCCCATCCCGAATACGAATCTGCGCTCCAGAAATATTACCGCATAACACACTTAAGTTTCAAAGATATCCCCGAAAAAGAAATTCAAAGTTCCGGCTATGTTGTTGATTCTCTTGAAGCTGCTCTCTGGTGTTTCTTGAATACAGATAACTATCGCGATTGTGTACTTAAAGCAGTGAATCTTGGTTATGACACAGATTCAGTTGCTTGCATTGCCGGTAGTATTGCAGGGGCTTATTATGGGGATATTCCAGAGGTATGGATTGATGCTATCAGAAATAGAAAACTCATTGATAAAATCATTGAAGCATTCACAATTGAGAGTCTTATCAGGAATTAGATTATGACATGGATAATTGAGAACGAAGCTTTCGCAGGGGGTGATATCTTGCTTCCTGCATTAAAATCCCTTGGAAAAGATTATATTCTCTGGGATGATAATTATTGGAAAACTGAAGAATATTTGAATTTCCCAAAAGAATCTATCTTTCATGGGAGTCTTGGTAATGCAGAAAAAATCAGGAAGTTATGTTACTTTTCTCCAGGTTCAATATGTAATGAAGTAGGTTTCAAGTATTCGCAAAGTTACGAAGTTTTTAAAGATTATCTTTTAAATCAAGAAGTCATTTTTACTACAATTTCTGAAGTAATTAATAATCCTTCAATAACTAAAATACTTAAAACAGATAAAATATTCGCTCGCCCTGATAGTTATCTTAAAGAATTCAGTGGAAGAATAATTCCTGCAGAAAATCTTACTTCAGCTCATTTTGATTATGGCTTTTACCACGAAGATATTAATCTACCAATTGTTCTTGCTCCTCTAAAACAGATTGAAAAGGAATTTCGTTTTATATGTATAGATCATCAGATAATTACTGGTTGTGAATATGTAGCAGACGGTAGAAAAGGCGGGCGTACAATCAATATAGAAGATAAAGATCCTGTTTCACTTTTTGCGCAGAAAATTGCAGATGAAAACAGTTTTTATCACATAGCTTATGTAATTGATGTTTGTGTCAGCAATGGAAAGTTTTATTTAGTAGAGATGAATCCTTTCAGTGGCGCAGATTTTTATAATTGTGATGCTAAGAAAATAATTGAGTCTCTTGAAAATTATTTGAATGAATAGAAAAATGAATTGAGGAATTATTATGACTTTAGACGAAGCAAAACAATACATTCAAAGTGTCCGCTGGCAGTATGCTAAAACTTATGTTACTGCCCCACATGAATATACCGTCCTAGACTGGAAGCCCGATACAAAACAGCAAATGATTGATTTCGCTGATTTTATATTGGATAATGGTTATAAGGAACAGTTCTACAGCAAAACTTTTACAGTTCTTCAAATTGATGAATACAAATACTGGTCTATGGATTTCCCAACCACCAACACAAATTTGATAAACCGAACTTTCATAGATGATGACCGCAAATCAAAAATCGTTGAGTTTGTTCAGTCGCCAGGCTTCAGGCATAAGTATGGTATGTCTCTTAAAGATGTGGAAGAACAAATGAATACATTTTTCAAAGGAGAGCTTAAAATGAAAATTTTGGATTGGAATGTATCGTCTGATATTACAGATGACAAATATAAAATAATTAAATCTTTTAATGCAGACATGTGTGTTCTTCAAGAATGTTTACCCTCAACGTTTGAAAAATATAAATCAGAATGGAAACATGCGTTTTTCTATAGTGATACAATTAATGACAAGGACTCCTCTGGACATGGAATTGCTATTTTTACGAATAATTGCGAAATAGAATTTACTCCAAACTTTAATCGTAATTTTCGTTATGTAGTTCCATTAAAAATTTGGAAGGATAATACATTTTTTTATCTGTTTGCTGTCTGGACCAAGAGTTTACCTATAAAGCATTATCAAAATGTAATAAAAGCATTAGAGTTTGAAGGTTATAAGGATTATATTTCAGGGCATGCACTTTTTGTAGGTGATTTTAATACACCTACTACAGAAGAAAATGATAAAGCATATAAAACCATAATTTCAAAGGGGCTTATCAATTGTGCAGATCCTAAGGATGAATATAAAGGAACCTATTCTCATTCAAAAGAAAAGAATTATTATACAGCTGATTATTGTCTTGCCTCAAAACAGATGAAAGACGATTTCGAAATTAAGGTTACAATTCATGATTTTGATGAAGATAATACTACAAAGCTGAAGTATAAAAGAGATGATGTTTGTTTATCAGATCATGTGCCTTTGGAGATTGAGATTACGAAATTATAGCAATATTTCCATTTTTTAGAGGGTTGTTATCCCGAATGATTATATAATATTACAATGTTAAAGGTTATATTTTGACAAAAACTGAAATTGTAAAAGAAGTAAAAGATATAATCAGGAATCTAAAAGAAGCATTGGCAGAAGGTGATAAAGAAAGATTTAAAACGGCTAATTATTCTGTTGCTGAAGGAAGGTTAAATGAAGCGAAAGCATTTTTGAAAGAATTGGAAACTGTGGAAAGAGATGAATTATCAGAAGCACAGCAATTTTGCTATGAAGATACATTGAAGGACTTAAAGATGATGATACATTAAAAGAAATTCTGTTTTATATAAAGCTGCATAGAAGTCCATTTTCATAGTGTCATTCCCTGACACAGTTATTTAGTATAATAATCACAGAAACAAAAAAATAGGAAATAAAAGAAAGTCGTGCTAAAATAAGAAATAGGATAGCAGGGGGATTTTATGTTTGATAATTTGAATGAGATTATTAGAAAAGGTGATGAAGGCGACATTGATTCAATGATTGCGTTTGTGAAAGATTATGATCTGGAATTAGCGGGTAAAGAAGAACCAGACATACAAGAAAGAAGGATCTCTTATTTTAAAAAACTTGTAGATGCTAATATACCTTTTGCTTATCAAGAACTTGCGTTTGTTTATGAAGAGGAACAGGATTTTGAAAAAGCCATACCATTATTCGAAAAAGCAGCAGAATTCAAAAATACATTTGCACTGGAGCATTTAGGGAAATATTATTATTTTGGAGAGCACGTTTCTCAGGATTATGAGAAAGCTTTTTATCTTTTTTCAATAGCAATAAAAGAAGAAAATAGCGATATGGAGAATGTTTCCGTTTGTTATCCTTTTGTCGCAAATCTCTTCCTTGGTGAAATGTACAGAAAAGGTATTTATGTAAAGAAAGATATGAAGCTTGCTTCCAAATATTATGGTGATTGTTGCTGGCTTAGCATACAGAATGGGTATCCAGAATCAGATGAAATGATTATTGCTACTTATTGGAACGGTTTGGAAAGATTAGGGAAGTTTGAAGGTGGGGAATATAAAAAGAATATAGTTGAAGCCTTATCGCTTCTGGAATTACCTATCGATTGGGATTTTGCAGATGAGAGTATCATAGAAAAATTTGAACTTACAAAACAAGATTTTATAGATGCTTACGAAGAATGTAAGTTAGAGATAAAGAAATTATACCCTACTGCAAAATATATAGTTGTTAATGCTGGAGAATATATAATTGCAAAAGAAGAAAAGTTTAATCAGGTAATGGATTTTGAGGATGATTTTGAGGCTCGTGAATATGTAAATGACCATTATGATAAGACAAACGGGCATGCAAAAGAATCTGTAAAGTTTGTATTGAATACAGAGACCTGGGAAACAATATATGAAGAATAAATTGTTCGAATTGGTATTTTGAGGAGATTGAAAATAAATGAACTTATTCAAAATTGCTTTCAAAGTTGAAAGAAAGAACTCAAAGGTAATTTACAAGGGATTTGGTTTTAAGCATCTGAGTGATGCAACACAATATTATGTGCATCCGGATAATCAGTCTTATAAAGGAACTACAACTCTTTGCCAGCCGATAGGTGAAGCAATAATTCTTCTTAGTAGAATGCTCTCTGCCATTATGAATCCTGATAAAGAACAGCCATTTGGAGATTATTGGGTTAGTCCGAATAAAGATGAGTATTATATAGAAATAAATGTTCCGGAAGATTACAGAGAAAACAAAGTTGTTGAACCAGAAATCTATACCTATAAGGCATATCTCAAAGGAGAATGTATTTCTGTTTCGGCTTTTGATAAAAAAGGTAAGTTCTTAAGAGGCGACATGGAGCATCTTAGTGTTTTGTATAAGCTGCTTCCAACATTCTGTCTTCTTACTGCCCGCGAAATGGAAAGGGTAAATCAG
>JAEEGL012595937.1_pt1 | contig 10914 bp, 8 predicted proteins | sample 9134231 | NCBI WGS metagenome assembly JAEEGL01 (sample SAMN16246548, study PRJNA631951) | gut metagenome | biome: gut microbiome; feature: rumen; material: fiber-attached | host: Bos | place: Iran: Karaj | collected 2018-10
AAAAAAAGAAGTTGTAAAATCAAGTATTTTTTGTCAAAAAAAGTAATAAAAAAAAGAGTGAATTTTTCTTTGTAAAATATGTTGTAAATTAATTGTTTTTTATAATAGGCACCCCTATAATAACCTCTTGTAACGAAGGGAGTGATATTATGTTAAAAACTAACTTACCTGTCTTAGTATTACATGATGTAGTATTGTTCCCTCATGCTGAAATTAAACTTGAATTTGAATCAAGTTTAGATAAGAAAATAATATCTCTAGCAGAAAATTATTATAACAATTATATTTATATTATTTGTACTAAAGAAGATGTAATAAAAACACAAAAGTTTCCACCTTTAGGGGTAGTTGCTCAAATTAAATTTAAAATAGATATGCCTAATGGTCTTATGAAAGTATCATTAAAAGGTATTAGTCGTGCAACAGCTCATAATTATCATGTTGATAATGATATATATGATGTTAACATTACAAATGTTGAAAGTGAAAAAATAATCCCTACTGAGGAACTTGCAAACTCACGTGTACTTAAAAATCTTTTTGTTGAATACTTAGATAATAAAAGAAGTTTAGGAAACAGTATAATATCACAAATTGATGAAGTAAATGATTTAGATACTTTAACAGATTTGATGGTATCATTTATGCCACTTACAACAGATCGTAAAATAAAATATTTAAATGAGATTAAACCACTTGATAGGGTTACTATGCTCGTTGATGATCTTCATTATGAATTATCACTTTTGGAATATGAAACAAGTTTAGATGAGCGAGTTGAAATAAGTCTTGATAACAATCAAAAAGAATTTATTTTAAGAGAGAAACTAAGAATTATTAATGAAGAATTAGGTATATCAGAGAATCCTGATGTTGATAGACTTGAATATCGATTAAAGAATTTAGATGCTCCTAAAAATATAAAAAAGAGAATCGAAGAAGAAATTAATCGATATAAACTTTGTAATGCAAACTCACCTGAAGTAGGTATTTTAAGAAATTATTTGGATACCTTGCTGTCACTTCCTTGGAATACAAGTACAAAGGATAATACTAATATTAAAAGTATTAAAGAAATACTTGAAAATAGTCATTATGGACTTGATAATGCTAAGGAAAGAGTAATTGAGTATATTGCTACAAAGAAATATACAAAGAGTAAAAATAGTCCTATTATTTGTTTAGTTGGTCCCCCTGGTGTTGGTAAAACATCTCTTGCTAAAGCTATTAGTTTAGCTTTAAAGAGAAAATGTGTAAAAATATCAGTTGGTGGAATTAATGATGAAGCAGAAATAACAGGACATAGACGTGCTTATGTTGGAGCAGCACCAGGTAAGATTATTACAGGTCTTAGAAAAGTTGGTGTTAATAATCCTGTTTTTATTATTGACGAAATTGATAAAATGACAAAAGATATTAAGGGTGATCCAGCATCAAGTTTATTAGAAGTATTAGATAAAGAACAAAATGATAAGTTTATTGATCACTTTGTTGAAGAGGAATTTGATTTATCAAAAGTAATGTTTATTTTAACTGCAAACTATATTGATAAAATACCTAATGAACTTAAAGATAGATTAGAAATAATAGAATTAACAAGTTATACTTTACTTGAAAAAGTTAATATTACAGAGAATTATTTACTTCCTAATTTATCTAAAGAATACAATGTTGATTTGAATGAATTTAATCTTCATCATGGGACAATTCTTAAAATAATTAATAATTATACTCGTGAGAGTGGTGTTCGTGAACTAGAGAGATTAATAAGAAAATTATTTAGAAAATTTATTTATAATAAAATGATTAATGAAGAGACTATCGATGTTAATGATGTTGTTAAATATCTTGGTCCAATCAAATATCCTCAAGAAGAGAATTATGAAAATGGAATTGGCATGGTTAATGGTCTTTCCTATAATCCTCTTGGTGGACAACTTGTTAAAGTAGAATCTGCAATGTATCCTGGAAATGGTATGATTACAGGATCATCATCTCTTGGTGAGATGGTAAAGAGTTCTATGAATCTTGCTTTAATATATTTAAAGAGTCATTGTAAAGAGTTTAATATTGATTTTGATTTATTTAAAAATAATGATTTTTATCTAAATTTTCCTAATTTAACACTAAAAAAAGATGGACCGTCAGCAGGTATAAATATTGTTACATCACTTTTGAGTTTGATTAAAGGAATTAAAGTTCCAAAGAATATATCGATGACAGGAGAAATAACATTATCTGGTAAAATTTTAAGAGTAGGTGGCTTAAAAGAGAAACTTACTGTAGCTTTATCAAATAATATTGATACTTTATATTTACCTCTTGATAACAAGAATGATACGATTGATTTTGATGGTGAATATAAAGATAAATTAAAAATTATATTTGTCGATAATTATATTGATGTTTTTAAAAGTTTGTTTAAAAAGTAACTATTTATTTAAATAGTTATTTTTTTATTAAAGTATGTTATTATATTAATAGGTGACTTATGAAAAATAAGATTATATTTACTATTATTTTATTTATTATATGTATTAATGTTAAAGCCTTAACTTGTGAATATAAGGTAGATAAAAACAATGTTGGTTTAATTATTACAGTTACTGCTTCTGATACTAATCCTAGTATTCAATTAAGTGGTGGCGTTTATATGCAACCAGGTACTACTAATCACGCAGGTTCACTAGCTTCTATGACACATACTAGTAATTGTCCACAAAAAGTTTATTACTCTTGTAATACAAGTAGATTTTGTGATTTAGATAGTAGTTATTTTGCACCGGATCCTAATGGTATTTATGGTGTTTTAGAACTTCGAAGTAGTAGTAGCGGTTCTGGTGGATCAGGAGGCTCAGGTGGGTCAGGTGGTTCTGGCGATGATGGCTCTCATGCAACTGTAGGTTCTGTTATCCATGATTTTCAAGATGGTAATAGTTGTGGAGCTTTAACAGGTCTTAAAGATTTAATTGAAACATATGTTAAAATGCCATTATTAATTGTGGCTTTAGTTATATTTTTAGTAATGACAACTTTAGAGTATTCTAAAGTAGTATTTAGTGGTGATGGATCTAGTAAGAAAGCTAATGATAATACGATAAAACGTGCTGTTGCTATGGTTATACTTGGATTATCACCAATGATTATTCAATTACTTATTACATTAGCGCAAATTCCAATGAGTTGCTAAAAGATTAAAATAGTTATATAATTTATAGATTGTGAAGGATGATTATGAAAACAAGAATTATTAGTGCTATTGTTATGATAGCTTTATTTGTACCATTATTAATAATTGGTAAAATACCATATTTAGTATTTACTACAATACTTGCGGTTATGGGTATGTGGGAATTAATGAGATTAGAGAAAATCCCTGTACCACTTAAAGTATTGAGTTATTTAGTATGTGTCTTTTTAATTATTAGTTCATATGTAATTAAAGATTTTAATCCTTTTAATTACTACATAATAATTGGATTATTCTTACTATATAGTATTTTGATGATTATTAATAATGATATTAGTAAATTTAGTTATAAAGATAGTTTATGGATATTTATATGTACATTAATGTTAGGCTTTATGTTTAAAAATTTTGTAGATATTAGATATATTGGAATGAATGAAGTAATTTATTTATTCTTAATTAGTACTATGACTGATACTTTTGCACTATTTTGTGGAAAATTATTTGGTAAACATAAACTTACTAAAATATCACCTAATAAAACTGTTGAAGGTAGTGTTGGTGGTAGTATCTTAGGAACAATTTTACCAATTGTTTTCCTAATTATTATTGGAAAAGAAATAACATTAACAATTGTTGTTGAAACATTTTTATTAACAATTATTGGACAAATAGGAGATTTATATTTCTCAAGTATTAAAAGACATCATGATATTAAAGACTTTAGTAATTTAATACCTGGTCATGGTGGTGTACTTGATAGACTTGACAGTATCTTGTTTATTATGAGTGCATATATTGTTATGATAAATATTATTTAGGAGGCAAAATGTTATTATCAATTTTATATTTTATTTTAATATTAGGTATTATCGTATTAGTTCATGAATTTGGTCATTTCTTTTTTGCTAAATTATTTGGCGTTTATGTATATGAATTTTCTATTGGTATGGGACCTAAAGTATTTGGTAAGAAGAGTATAAATGGTGATACTGAATACTGTATTAGAGCAATACCTATAGGTGGTTATGTACAACTTGCAGGAGAAGGATCTGAAGAAGATAAAAATATTCCTAAAAAGAGATTATTACAATCTAAACCAGTATGGCAAAGATTATTAATAATGTTCTTTGGTGCTGGAAATAACTTCATTTTAGCTATCGTAGTATTATTTTTCTTGGGATTATTTGTAGGTTGTCCAAGTAACTCTAATTACGTTTCATCAGTTATGCCAGAGTCACCAGCTGAGATTGCTGGAATGAGAAGTGGCGATCAAGTTATTAATATTGATGGTAATAAGGTATCTAATCTTGATGACTTTCAATTATATTTAACTATTGCTACAACAAAAATTGATGAAGAAAGAAGAAATGATATTAATAATAAAGGTAATATCGAAGTAAAAGAAGAAACTACTGAAAAAATATATACTTTTGAAATCACTGTAAAAAGAGATGATGGTGAGCATAAATTAATTGTTGAACCATTGGATGAAAAAAGAGCTAATGAAGTTGGTTATACTGTAGGTATTGGTTTTGATAACGAAGTATCTCATGGTTTTGGTGCAGCTATAAAATATGCATTCACTAAAACAGGATCTTTAATTAAGCAAATGGTTATGACTATTAAAGAATTATTTAAAGGTAGTATCGGTGTTAAGAATCTATCTGGACCAGTAGGAATATTGCGTACGGTTAATGATACAAAATCAAATGGATTTGTTAATTTAATATATTTACTTGCGTTATTATCACTTAATGTTGGATTTATTAACTTAATACCATTCCCTGCTTTTGATGGGGGAAGAATATTATTCCTTATAATTGAGAAGATAATAGGTAAACCAATAAAACCGGAAGTAGAAAACACTATTAACAATATAGGATTCTTTATCTTAATAGGTTTAGTAGTATTAGTTACATTTGGTGATATAAGAACATGGATAGGCAAATAGCTTATCCTTTTTATTTACATTTGACACTTTTTGTAGTATAATATGCAAATGACAAGGGGGAAATCCACTTAATTAATTGACTGTCAATATATATAATGGTATATTAAGAATAGAGAGTGGGAGAGTTTTATTATGAATGAAACACAATTAGAAAGTTTAAGAAATGAATTAGAAAAAGCTTATCGTAAAGTAAACTTAGATTTAATTAAATTAGGAGATAAAGAGCCACATTTTTTATGGATTTTTAATTCTAAAAGAAAAGGTCAAAAACAAGAAGAAGAGAGAAAATCTTTAGAAGAACTACGTGATGCTATTAGAGATTTTCAAGAAAAAATTGCTAGAGGTTCATCAGCTAGTTTAGATGATCAAAAGAAAGCTTATGAACATTTAAAGAATTTAGAGAAAAAATATAATTATAATACTGGTACTAGCAAATTAAATGTTAATCAACCTTTATTAAGTACATTAAAAGTTCATCACAATCGTAGTGTTGAAAAGAATGTAAAACGTCCATTTGTTACGTTCTTAAAAAAGGCTGGTCTTGCTTTAATACCACTTGCAGCTATTCCTTTATTACCTGCTCTTGGTTTAGGAGCAGTTGGTGCTGCACTTGGTGCACCACTTGCATGGGCTGGAGTTGCTTTAGGCGCTAGAGCTGTTGTTCATACTGCACAAGGTGTATGGAGAAAAGGAGCTCTTAGTGAAGTGTCAAAAGCTAGAGGAACAAAAGTTCAATATTCTGAACTATATCCAACACAAGGTAAAATAAAAGGTATTATTAATACTTATAGATATAATAGAACATTACGTAAATCTGTTGGTAAGACATATCAAGGATTAAATGAATTAAGTGAATTTAAATCATTTACACCAACACAAATTTCACAACCAGTTCAACAAACTCAACAACAACCACAACAACAACAAACTCAACAACAAACTCAACAACAAACAAATCAAAAGAATACACAATTGGTTGATGATTTCATTAAAGATTTAACAACTTTAAATGTTGAAAATAAAGATGATATTGAACAAATGCGTAAAAGAATTCCACTTATTACACCACATGTTACTCCAGAAAAACAAGATTTTGTTGAACTTGGTATAAGATTCTTAAATGTGGCTAAAAGTTTACATGATAAAGATTTCATGCAAAAAGATAAAGATGGAAAAGATGTTATAAAGAAAGAATTTGTTGAAAGTTTAGAATTATTATCTAAAAAAGATCCATCTAAATCAGATGAATATAATAATTTTAGAGAAGCACTATATACTAAATTAGGTGAATTAGCTAAGAAATTAAATTATGAAGATGCCTTCATGAATAAATTCTTTGCTACAGGTCCACAACAAACAGGACCACAACAACCAGCTCCAGGTGGAAATGGAGGAAATAAAGGTGGTAACAATGGTGGTAACAACGGTGGTAACAATGGCGGAAATAATAACCCACCAGTTAATAATGATCAAGAAACATATGCAAGAACTCCAGAATTACAAAAACTTGTATATATGTTAAGAGAATTTGACACTTCTAAAATGACGATGGAAAACTACAATAATGCCAATAAATTATTAGCTAAGATTGATGGTGCATATCGTGTTCATAAAAATGATTTCTATTTAGATGCTGATGACGAATTAACTTTAGCAGAAGTACGTAGTATGGCTGAAGCTTATGAAGCTAAGACGGCTTTAATTGATAAATTAAAAGTATGTGAAGCTGCTATTGCTGCTGATGCATTCTATAAAGAAGCATTCGAAGATTGCATTAAAGAATTCTATAATATTGTTGGTCATACCGCATATGTATCTGATCAAAAGAAGAAGACTCCTCTTCGTACTGCAACATCTAGAAATTTACTTAATAGAGAAGAGTATGAACGTGTAAAGGGTGTATTACAATATTATAAAAAATATAGTGACCTAACTAACAAATCTCAATTTGCTGATATGCAAGTAGGATTTGAAGAAAGTGTAAGTAGAAGAAGATAAAAAAGACGAAAAATTCGTCTTTTTTTTGTCTATTCGGTTGACAGTTTTACACATTTGTATTAGGGTATACATATTGCGCAAGTAAATTAACAAAAAATGTTTATTTTATTTAGTATATTGTGCTATAATTAATATAGTATAGAGTATAGTGAAATAATTATGATTTCATTTAGATATATATGATTATTACGTAAGGAGAAAGGTTATGTTTTGGTATACCATATTATCGGCAATTGATAACATCTTTTTTACTCTTGTTAGAGATTGTTTTAAACTAGTTTTATATCTTGCCGATGTTGAAATATTTAGCGAATCCGTAATTAAAGACTTTTCAAATCGTGTATATATGTTATTGGCTGTAATAATGTTCTTTAAGATTGCTGTATCAACAATTCAATATTTGGTTGATCCAGAAAAACTTAGTGACAGCACAAGTGGTGCGGGGGCAATAATTAAAAATGCAGCGATATCAATAATACTTTTGGTTGTCGTTCCTGAAGTATTTAAATTTGCAAGAGCAGCTCAATCCGATTTAGCAGGATATATACCTGCAATCATTATGGGTGATGATTATAAAAAATCTTCGACGGGATCGAATGTTGCGGATGTCACCGACCAGGCTAACAGAATGACAAGTTCGGTTATGAAAATCTTTTATACGCCAAAAGCTGGTAAAACTGATTTTGCGTATGGAAAAGTTATTAGACTAGATAAATTTAGAGAACAAGTAATTCATGATGGATGTGAAGGTTTTGATATTTGGCATCTGGATAAATATTTCTCAACAGATAGTTGTTCATGGAATTATGTAATAATTTTACCTGTTGTAGTAGCTGGTTTAATGATATTTGTACTCGTGTCAATGGGAATTGATATAGCAATTCGTGCTATTAAGTTTGCCTTGCTTGAGATTATGGCACCAATACCTATCGTTAGTTATATCGATAAAGGTGGAAAAGGTGCATTTGAAGCTTGGTTAAAAGAAGTTAAAGATGTTTATATTGACTTATTTATGCGAATTGCAGTTATATACTTTATAATATTTATTATCGATAAATTAGTTCTTGATTTCGATGCTGGAAACTTACTTAAACATATGAATGGTGAAGGTACTCTTATGAAAGGTTTAGTCCTTGTCTTCATCATCATTGGTTTACTATTATTTGGTAAAACAGCACCTAAGTATTTATGTGATGCTTTAGGTATTAAAGGAACTGATAAACTATCTCCAATGTTTAAACGTGCTGGTGGTTTACTTGGAACTGCTGCAAGTGGTTTAACTGCTGGAGCTGCAAACATTGCTAATGCTCGTGCTCGTATTGCTGGTATGAAAGAATCAGGAGAATGGGCTAATAAGAGTGCAAGAGATAAGTTAAGAGAAAGATTAAAAGGAGCCGCAAGTGGTATGGCTGGTTCTAGTTCTGCACTATTTAGAGGCGGAAGAGCTGCTTTAAGTGGTAAGAGCATGAAAGAAGCATTTAATACTGGACATAAGGGCGCTGTTACTGCTAGACAAAATAGAGAGCTTGATCAACTTAACGATATCCACTTTAGAGATAGAGCAGCTGCTCGTTATCAAGACTTTATGGGTATTGATACAAGAGAAAGTTTGGCAGAAGCTAAACAAAAAGCATATGCAACATTACATTCAGATGTTGGCGATTACAAAAAAGCAATTATTGGTCGTATTTCAAAGAACTCAACTGTTGCATTACATAATGAGTTTAAAGCTGGAAGTACAATTGACCAATTAGGTCAAGCTTTAGCTGCTGATGATGCTGCAATTCAAAAACTTGCAGATGATCATCCATTAAAAGTTATTAGAAGAAAACTTGAATATAGAACAATTACAATGCCAGATGGTTCAACTAAGTCTGCTTGGACACTAAAAGGTGGAGAAACACTTGGTTATCACGACCTAGAAGGTATTCGTGCTGCTGCTGAACAAGAAAAACTTGTTACTACAAGTGGTGCAATTGCTTCTATTAAAACAGTTGCTGAAAAAGAATTATTCAATGATGCAATGGCTGGTAATGTTCGAGATCGTAACGGTAACTTAATCGATGATATGAACTATGGTAGTGAAGGTTATACTGATGCTGAAAAAGCAAAAAGAAAACCAGCTCACTCAGATATTACTACTGCTGTTCAAAAAGCTAAACAGCATATTGCTGAAAATGCAGTTCAATTAAATGGCGGAAATGCTACTGAATTACAAGAATGGTTTGAAGGAACGAGTGGAGCACATGCTGGAGAGAATTTTGCTAGCTTGGATGATAAATATCAAAGAGAGAGCGAAAAATTATCTGGTGCTATGTCTACAAGTACTGGTCACCTTGCTCGAGAATCTATCAAACGTCGTGATGCTAATAAGAGCAACAAATCATCATAGAATAAAATGGAGTGTGATATTAGATGATGAACGGAGGATATTTTATTCCAGCTAATACTAAAAGAGGACAATTGATATTTAACTTGTTTAAACCAATAGATTTAGCAATTGCTATTATTGGCGTTGTCACAACAATATTGCTTTTAGTTTTAGTTAATCAAATTAAAGATGCTAGTTGGGTATTTAGTGTACTTGCTACACTACCAGGACTTATTGCAGTAGCTTTAGTCTTTCCGGTTCCTAACTATCATAATGTAAGGGTACTTTTGGAAGAAATAAGGGATTTCTATAATAATCCTCGTAATTATAAATGGAGAGGTTGGTGTAGTGTTTATGAGTCAACAAAACGTAAGACCACAACAGGCAGGTAATGCGCAAGCAAGACCTTCTAAACCTTATACAGAAAATTGGGTTAATGTTCGTGGAATTAAAGATGGAATGATTTTCTTGAAGTCTAAAGAGTTAGTATGTGGTGTTAAGGTTGAACCACGTAATATCTTTATACTTGAACAACAAAATCAAGATAATATCATTAATGCTTTAAAGAATTGTTATAATACATTAAACTTCGAATGGTGGCTTGTTGTTGCTGATAAACCCGTAGATATTTCAATATATCAATCGCAACTAGAATTATTACTTTCACAACAAACAGATCCAAGAAGAAGAAAGATTGTATCACAAGATATTGCTAAAGCAAAAATGTTTATTGATAATCAAATCGTTGATATCGAATTTTATGTTCTATTTAAAGAAAGAAAACCAGAAATGGTTGATGAAAAAATTCGTATGTTAGTAAATGGTTTTGCAGGAGCAGGTCTTGTTGCTAGTAAAACAACAAATGATGATTTAAGAGTTATTCTTGATAATTTCTTAAATGGGGGAGTAAGGACTGATTTTAGAACGGTGGTGGTTAAGAAATGAGTATATTTGCTTCAGAAATAGCACCAAAAGGTTTACAGTTCAATCCTAGTGATTTTGTTGTTAGTGATAAATACGCAACTATTCTTACAGTTGTGTCTTTTCCAATGATGATTAGTCCTGGTTATTTAGCAGGATTAACAAGTATGTCTGGTGTTAAAATTGTTATTAAACATATACCAATTCCTTTTGATACAATTAGAAAAATGCTTAATAAACAATTAGCTGACTTAAGAACAAAATACGAAGAAGAAAAAGATAGAACAAGACAAGAACAAATAAGACAAGATAACGAATCTATTGAAGCTTTTGTTCAACAATTAGTTGCTAATCAAGATTTAATCTTTGATTTTCAATTACATGTTCTTGTTACTGCCGATTCTAAAGAACAATTAGAACTTCGTAAAACAAATGTTAAGAATTATTTAGATTCAATGGAATTACGTGCTAAAACATTAA
>JAEEGL012637826.1_pt1 | contig 10914 bp, 9 predicted proteins | sample 9134231 | NCBI WGS metagenome assembly JAEEGL01 (sample SAMN16246548, study PRJNA631951) | gut metagenome | biome: gut microbiome; feature: rumen; material: fiber-attached | host: Bos | place: Iran: Karaj | collected 2018-10
ATCCAGGATGAACCTTGCCTACAACAAGGCAAAAGCAGAGTAAATCTCACCCGTCCCCACATGTGCATAAGTTAAATGCATAAGAAAAACCGGGAGTGTCTCCCCGGTTTTTTACTTTGTCCGAAACGCTGTCTTAAGGCGCTTCCTAATCCTCCTCCATTTCCGCCGCCGCGGAGCCGTTCTTTTTCGCGAACGAAGCCTCCGCTTTCTTTATGGTGAAGTGCACCAGTATCAGCGCTACTATTCCGCCGCACAGCTCCCCTGCCGGCAGAGCAGCCGCCAGACCGTTAGCTCCAAAGAACCTGTCAAGGATGTACATGAACGGCATGTAGAATACCACTTGTCTTACTATGGCGTGGATCATGGTGCCCAGACCGTTGCCCATCGCCTGCATGCAGTATGAGCTGCTGTAGTTCATGAACGCGAACGGCGAGGCTATGCAGCGTATCCTTAAGAACGTTGCCGCAAGCACGACGGTGGCCGCGGCCGCCTCCATGCTGCCGTTGGATGTGCTCAGGAACAGCTTCGTTACCGGTTTGGCGAAGATCTCCAGAAGGATCAGAGCGGCGACCGAAACCGTAAGTCCGCATATCCTTGTAAACCTTATTACCCTGCGCATGCGCTCGTGGTCTCCGGACGCGTAGTTGTACGCTACCAGCGGAAGCATTCCCTGTGACAGGCCTACGTTTACGGCGTTCGGGATGCGGTCTATCTTCATTACTATTCCGATGCCCGCTATGACAAGGTCTCCGTGAGCGGAGGCAAGTATGTTCATTATGACGTTGCCCAGATCGAAGAGTCCCGTAAGGATGGCGGAGGGCACGCCTACGGAGAAAAGTTTCTTAGCGTTCTCCCTGCTTATCTTCGCGGCATCAGACGGCTTAAGGCTGAGCGGCGATGTCGCGGACGCTTTCTTTACGGTGAATATCAGGTATACACAGGAGCAGACGTTGGATATGAGCGTGGCTACGGCCGCGCCTGTTACCTCCATGCCCCTGGGAAGTATCACGAACATGAACAGCGGGTCCAGTACCATGTTCAGTATTCCGCCGCCGGAAAGACCTATGCTGGCCTTCGCGGAATAGCCGGTGTTCCGGAGAAGGAACGCCAGAGTAAGCGAAAGCGTTGAGAATATGCAGCCCAGAACGACTACGTAGAACGTATACTGACTGGCGAAACCTATCGTATCGTCCGAAGCTCCGAGGAACCTGAGCAGCGGATGCAGGAAACAACCCACCAGAGCGGAATAAACGATTGCTACGGCCGCAACTCCGTAAACACTGAATGCACAGACGGACTTTGTCTCATCCGCTCTCTGCTGGCCCAGAAGCCTTGCCATAAGGCTGCCTCCGCCTATTCCGAACAGGTTGGAGAACGATATGTTAAGAAGCATAACGGACAGCGACAAAGACGTTGCCGCAAGCATGAAAGGATTGCCCGCCCTGCCTATGTAGAACGTATCTACCATGTTGTAGATGACGCTGATCATCTGGCTGATGATCGTAGGCACGGCAAGCGTAGCCAGGGCCTTGGGTATAGGCATGCTCTCGAATAATTCTTTTTTTTCTGTCGTCTGCGCGGCCATTAAATGTTGCTTCCGTTTTTCTGTATGATCCGTATATTAAGTAAAGAACATTATAGTTTAACACGCCGAGTTCAGTCAACCGAGCGGACTCGTTAATAAAAAAACACAGGCCCTGAAAGCCTGTGTTTTAATGGTTTCTGTTCTGTACCGAACACTCCGGGAACGGCGCTATTTCTTTCTGATCACGACGTTGTCCTTGTCCTTGTAAATGCTGTCCTCGGGTACTACGCCGCGCACGCAGGACGTAGGATAGATGCTGCTGCGTCTGCAGACGATGGTGCCGGGGTTAAGTACGCTGTTGCATCCGACTTCCACGTTGTCTCCCAGGATGGCTCCGAACTTCTTGCGTCCGGTCTCTATGGGATCGCCCGGCTGATGCACGACTACCAGAGTCTTGTCGCTCTTTACGTTGCTTGTTATGGAACCAGCGCCCATGTGGGCCTTGTAGCCCAGAACGGAGTCGCCTACGTAGTTGTAGTGCGGTGTCTGAACGTTGTCGAACAGGACCACGTTCTTGAGCTCGCAGGAGTTTCCGACTACGGCGTTCTTGCCTACGATGGCGCTACCGCGTATGAACGCGCAGTGGCGAACTTCGGCGTTGTGATCGATTATGCACGGAGATCCGATGTAAGCAGACGGGAACACCTTGGCGTCCTTTGCTATCCATACGCCTTCTGAAGGATTGTCGAATTCCTCTGCCGGAAGCGTCGGACCAAGCTTAAGTATAAAGGCTTTTATGTCGTCCAGGACTTCCCAGGGGTAGGTCTTTCCTTCGAAAAGCTCCGCCGCCAGGGTCTTGTCCAGGTCGAGCAGTTCGCTGATGGTTATCATAAGGGCCTCCTATTTCATCTTTACGAAGTGGCCGCTGTCCTTCATGGACTGGATTATGTCGTCCACCTTTTCGTTGCAGAGCGTAAGATCCAGGGATTCGGACATTACGCGCAGAACAGGCTCGGTTCCGGACTTCCTGAGAAGTACGCGTCCGTTTCCGCCCAGTTCCTGACCGGCCTTCTCCACGGCTGCTTTTACGGCAGGATCGTTGAGTGTTCCGTCCTTGTCATCCACGATGACGTTCTTGAGCACCTGCGGGTACATGGTCATGGGCGCCGCGAGGGTCGAGAGCGGCAGTTTGGTCTCCAGCATGGCTTCCATTACCTTGATGGCTGTGATGAGTCCGTCTCCCGTGGTGGCGTAACGCCAGAAGATTATGTGTCCGGACTGCTCGCCGCCTATAAGGTGACCGTTCTTCTTCATGTTCTCGGCAACGTACTTATCGCCTACCGGAGTCTGCTCGTAGCCTATCCCAAGCTCGTCCAGAGCCTTATACAGGCCCATGTTGGACATGATAGTCGTTACCACCTTGGAATCGCCGAGCATGCCGTTTTCCTTCATATATCTGGCGGAGAGGTACATTATGTGGTCGCCGTTGACCACGTTGCCCTTCTCGTCCACCGCCAGGCAGCGGTCCGCGTCGCCGTCGAAAGCGAATCCTACGTCCAGGCCGTTGTCGATCACGAACTGCCTCAGGTTGTCGATGTGTGTGGAACCGCAGTCCACGTTGATGTTAAGACCATCCGGACGATTGGCGATCACATGGGTGTCGGCGCCCAGAGCGTCGAACACGCTCTTGGCCATCATCCAGGTGCTGCCGTTGGCGCAGTCGAGGCCTACCTTCTTGCCCTTGTAGGAACGTGTCGCCAGGGAGATCAGATATCCCACGTAGCGGTTCCTGCCGGACGAGTAGTCTATGGTCTCGCCTATGGCTTCGCCGAGGGCGTAGGGAAGCTCCGCGCCGCCGTCGATGTAATCCTCGATCTGGAGCAGCAGCGACTCTTCCATCTTGTCGCCTTCGCTGTTTATAAGCTTGATGCCGTTGTCGTAATACGGATTGTGGCTGGCGGAGATCATTATTCCGCAGTCGAAGTCGTCTATCCTTGTTATGTACGAAACGCTGGGCGTGGTGGTGACGTGCAGAAGATACGCGTCGGCGCCGGAAGCGGTAAGACCCGCGCAGAGCGCGGACTCCAGCATGTAGCTGGAACGCCTGGTGTCCTTGCCTATTACTACTCTTGCCTTGTGATCCTTGCTGAAATAGCAGCCCAGATATCTGCCTATCTTAAAGGCATGGTCCACGGTAAGGTCTTTTCCGGCCTCTCCGCGGAATCCGTCTGTTCCGAAATATTTGCCCATTAGAGTCTCTCTCCCCTCTCGATGTCCAGGAAGTACTTGTAGGTATCCACGGTAAGCTCGCCGCAGGCTTCCTCGTCGCAGGCGATTATGGCCGCGTTGTGCATCTGCAGAGCGCTGCAGGTCCACTTCTGGCTTACTCCGCCTTCTACTACCGCCGCAAGCGCGCGGGCCTTGTTGTGGCCGCTGATCAGGACCAGAACTTCCCTGGCGTCGGTAACTGTGCCGATGCCTACGGACAGAGCCTGGGCAGGTACCTTCTCAGGATCTCCGCCGAAGAACCTGGAGTTTACGATCCTGGTGTCGGTGGTAAGGTCCCTGAGTCCTGTGCGGGAAGTAAGCGAGGTATAGGGCTCGTTGAAAGCAAGATGTCCGTCGACACCTATACCGCCCATGAACAGATCGATGCCGCCGTAGGAAGCGATCTTCTCCTCGTAGCGCGCGCACTCGCCTTCCGGATCGTCCGTCATGCCGTTGAGGATGTTGATGTTCTCCGGCTTCATGTCGACCAGATGGTCGAAGAAATTATCGTGCATGAAGTACCAGTAGCTCTGGTCGTGCTCGTGAGGCAGCCCCAGATACTCGTCCATGTTGAATGTGACGACGTTCTTGAAACTGATCTCTCCGGACTTGTTCTTTTCGATGAGTCTTTTGTAGACGCCCAGCGGCGAGGAACCGGTGGGAAGCCCCAGGACGAAAGGCCTGTCTTCCTTGTGCGCCTTAAGCTTGTCCGCGATGTAGTCCGCGGCCCATTCGCACATCTTTTCGTAATCGTCCTGAATAACTACTCTCATGGTCTTTTCCTCCATAAAACTATATAAGAATGATGTTTTAAACAAAAATCAAAAGTGTTGAGGACTAAGCACGGATCTTCCGACCGCACGCAGCAAGACTCAACACTAGAATTATAAATGTACCGATGCTTAAAATCAATAATTTTTTGTACTTGGACAGGTGTGTACGAACTAAAGGACTGCCTTGAATTCCTTTATCCTTGCGGGTACGTCGGGAGCTCCGAATACGGCGCTTCCGGCGACCAGTATGTCCGCGCCTACGGCCTTGAGCGCAGGAGCGTTGGTCAGGTCCACGCCTCCGTCGACCTCTATTACGAAGCTGAGCTCTTCATTTTTGCGCAGCTCGTCCAGCTCGCTGACCTTGATCATGGCGGACGGTATGAACTTCTGGCCTCCGAATCCGGGGTTTACGGACATTACAAGGACCATGTCCAGATCGCCCAGTATGGGTTCCAGCGCGGATACAGGCGTGGCCGGGTTGATCGCGGCGCCTGCCTTTATTCCGAGCGCTTTTATCTGCTGTATCACCCTGTGGAGATGTACGCAGGCCTCCTGGTGCACGCAGATGTACTCCGTCTGAGGAGTTACGAAGTCCGGGATGCGAAGTTCCGGATGCTCTATCATAAGATGCACGTCGAAGGGAAGTTTGGTCTTGCCGGCCAGGCTCCTTACGACGGGGCCGCCGAAAGTGATGTTGGGCACGAAAGCTCCGTCCATTACGTCCAGGTGGACGAGGTCCGCCCCGCCCTGCTCTATCAGCGCCACCTGATCCGCAAGTCTGGAAAGGTCCGCCGAAAGGACGGACGGCGCAAGTTTGACCATGTCAGTATCCTCCTGCTGTCAGTGTTTTGCGGCTTTGACGGCCGCTTCGTAGATATCCTTATAGGACTCGTATCTGCCGCGGGAGATCTTCCCCTCCTCCACGGCTCTTATTATTCCGCAGTCCGGCTCCGAGATGTGGCGGCAGTCGTCGAAGCGGCAGTCCGCGTACGGTTCGAAGTCCGGGAACAGATGAGCTATCTCCGCCGGATCCAGGCCTTCGTTCTCGAAGGAAGTGAAGCCCGGAGTGTCGAATAGGAAGAAATCTCCGCTGCGGAAAAGCTCGCAGTGCCTTGTAGTGTTGCGGCCGCGCTTAAGCTTTTCGCTTATCTCTCCGGTAGCGCTTACCTCCATGCCCATCAGAGCGTTGGTAAGCGTGGATTTTCCGGCTCCGGAAGGCCCTGCGAGAGCGGCCTTCTTACCTTTGAGCAGAGTTTTCAGTTCCTCCATGCCTTCGCCTGTCCTGGCGCAGACCGCCAGCACCGGATAAGCGTTTCTGTAGTGTTCCACCGTGCGCTGCAGTATGTCGTCCTCGGCAAGATCTATCTTGCTTACGCAGATCAGTATCTCCGTTCCGGCCTTTTCCGCGGCCAGCGCCACCCTGTCCAGTATGCGGAACGACGGCGCCGGATCCTTTACGGAAACGACTATTACCATCAGTTCCACGTTGGCGACCGGAGGCCGTTGGAAACTGCAGATCCTGGGAAGCACCTTGTCCACCGCTCCCACGCCCATTTCCGGGCTGCTTGCGGAAGGCTGCTCCCACGGCCCCGCGACCACGGTCATCTCCACTTCGTCTCCCACGAGCGGAGAAAGGCTGCCTTTTCTGAAGACGCCTCTTGCCCGGCACTCGTAGACCGTGCCGTCCGCGTATACGTAATAGAATCCGGCCAGAGCCTTTACGATGGTCCCTCTCATAGGCTTACTGCACCGTGCCGGTCTGGAAGTTGACCGTAAGATCGTAGATGGTGTCTATAGTGCCGTTTTCGTATGTGTAGAAGACCTTGACCTTCGCAGTCTCGCTCTTGCCTTTTAACGTTATCTTGTCCGGTTCGGAAGTCTTTGCGCGCTGCTCCACGAACACATTGGCCGAGGCTCCGCCGTCCTGAAGCGTCACAGTTACCTGGAAGCTGTCTTCCTTGGCCTTGGAATAATCCAGAGTCAGATCCACCGATCCTTCCTTTACCGGGGGAGCACCCGTGCTTACTATAAGCGCTATCTGGCCGCCCTTTTCCGCGTGGTTTCCGGCGGAGGGCGACTGGCTTATGATGCGTCCCGCGGCTACGGTGGTGCTGTGCTGCTCCGTTACAGTGCCTACGGCAAGCCCCGCCTTTTCGATCTCCGACTTGGCGGCCTCGAGCGTCTTCTGGGTAACGTTGGGAACGATGATCTTGCTGTCTTCCGGTCCGCCCTGGGAGGGTCCCAGGCTTACGACCATGTTTACCTTTTCACCTTTTTCCAGAGGTGTTCCGGCAGCCGGATCCTGCGAGATTATAAGGCCCTTGGGTATGCTGTCGCTGTGCTCGCCGGTTATATCGCCTACCGTATAGCCGGACTTCTTTAGAAGATCCTCCGCGGTAGCCTGAGTGGAACCGGCAAGGATGGGTACGGACGCCTCCGAAGATCCGCGGCTTACGTTCACCTTTACGGTCTGTCCGCGCTTCACCTTGGTGTCCGCTTCGGGAGTCTGGCTGAGTATGGTACCCGCGGGCTCGGTGCTTACGAGCTGCAGTTCTATCTCCGGGAAGAGCTCGAATTCCTTAAGGTATTCCACGGAGTCGGTGTACTTCATGCCTATCAGGTAGGGCATCTGGAAGGACTTGTTGCCGGAGAACAGCAGTTTTCCGAGCCCTATTATCAGGCCGACCAGGACTACCAGAGCTCCGGCGAGTATAGCCAGCCGCTTAAACAGTTTCCTGCGCTTGGCGGCCTTCTTTTCGGCTCTGATCCTGGCTTTTTTCTGCTCCGGAGTCTCTTCCGGTTCGGCGTTCGTCTTTTCTTCTTTGTTTCCGTTCTTCTCCCTGGCAAGCTCCACGGAATAATCCGAGGGTCTGGAGAATTTCACCAGGCTGAGAGCCGTTATCATGTCGTCAGCGGACGCGTAGCGCGATGTCTGCAGCTTGGCCGTGGCTTTCATGACTATGTCTTCCAGATCCTGCGGTATGTCAGGATTGAGCCTGGAAGGCGGCACCATGGGCTCGTTCATGTGCTTCAGGGCAACGTCCACCGCGGTCTCGCCGTCGAACGGGACCTTGCCGGTAAGCATCTCGTACAGGACTATGCCCAGGGAATAGATGTCGGACCTCTCGTCCACGTAGGCGCCTCTGGCCTGCTCCGGCGAGAAGTAATGGATGGAGCCCATTACGGACTCTTTTTTCTCCGTGCTGTCAGCGTCCTCCGGTCTTGCCTTTATGGCTATTCCGAAGTCGGAGATCTTGGCGACGTCCCCCTCGCTTACAAGAACGTTGTGGGGCTTTACGTCGCGGTGTATAAGCTGGTGCTTGTGCGCGGTTGACAGCGCGCTCGCTATCTGTCTGGTGATGTTAGCCGCACGTCTGGGATCCAGCGGAGCTTCCCTCTTTATGATCTCGGAAAGAGGCTCGCCTTCCACCAGCTCCATTACGATGTAGTAGATGTTCCCTTCCTTGCCTACGTCGTATACGTTTACGATGTTGGGGTCCACGATGCTTGCGGCAAGCTGCGATTCGCGCCTGAAGCTCTCTATGAACATCAGGTCCTTGGTATACTCCGGGCGCAGTATCTTAATGGCAACGTTGCGGTCCAGCAGCCTGTCCCTGGAACGGAACACGACCGCCATACCGCCTTCGCCTATCCTTTCGTTAAGTTCGTACCTTCCGGCTAATATCCTTACTGCCACGTCGCTCCTTACTGTATGCGGACGCATACCACGGTGACGTTATCCTCGCCGCCGCCGGCATTAGCCATGTCTACAAGGGCCCTGGCCAGTCCGTGCATGGTCTTCGCCGCGCTGGCCACACGGGCTATCTCCTCTTCCTCCACCATTCCGTAGAGACCGTCCGTGCAGAGGATTATCGTGTCTCCGGGATAGGTACGGAACGAGAAGAAGTCCGGATCCACCGTAGGCTCACCGCCCACGGCTCTGGTGATGACATGCTTTTCCGGGTGAGACTTTGCCTGCTCGGGCGTTATCTCGCCGCTTTCCAGCATCTCCTGTATCAGGGTATGGTCCGTGGTGACCTGCATGATGAGGCCGTCGCGCACCAGATATGCCCTGCTGTCGCCCACGTTTACCACATAGGCGTTATCGTTCCTTAAATAGCATAAAAGAGCCGTGGTGGCCATGCCCGTGTTTCCCGGCTCTCCCGTAGCTTTTCCGAAGATCAGCTCGTTGGCGCCGGACAGCAGGGACATGAAATAGTGCTTGAGCGCTATGCCTTCCCTTACGTCCCCTATGGGATGAAGGGCGGCGAACTGAGCCATGTAGCCCACGGCCGTGCGGCTGGCAAGCTCTCCGCTGCTCTGACCGCCTACTCCGTCGGCGACCATGTAGAGGTTCCTGTCGGGAAGCACGAACACCGCGTCTTCGTTGTCCTGTCTGGTCAGGCCCTTGTCGGTCTTAAAACCTATGCTGATCATCGTTTCTCCTTATGAGGCAGGTGTAGAAACCTTCCTGCCCCTTCCTGTCCGGAAGCAGCAGACGGCTCTTTACCACCGTATATCCTTCATGCGCTTTCATGAAAGCGCCCGTTATCTCTTCGTTCTCCGCGGGATCCACGGTGCAGGTGCTGTAGAGCACCGTTCCGCCGGGCTTTACGTATCTGCAGGCATTGGCCAGGATCGCTGACTGCTTAGCGGCAAGCTCCTTTACGTACTCTTCCGCCTGATCCTCCGTCAGTTCCCGGAGCTTTATCTCCGGATCCCTGGCTATGGTCCCGAGCGCGCTGCACGGTACGTCCGCTATCACCTTGTCCCAGCGGCCTTCCATCTGAGGATCGAACCCCGAAGCATCCGATACCGCTGTCTTTATTATTTTATGGCCCAGACGGGCCGCCTCTTTTTCTATCAGTTTTACGCGGTGCGGATGTACGTCCAGCGCCAGTATCCGCCCGTCGTTCTCCATCAGCTCCGCCGCGGCGCAGGTCTTGCCTCCGGGCGCCGCGCAAAGATCCAGAAGGCTCTCGCCCGGACACGGCGCAAGCATCTCCACGGCGCTGACCGAGGCCGTTCCCTGAACGGAGAACAAGCCGTTTCTGTATTCTTCGCTGTCCAGAACGGAGCCTTTAACTTTAAGACAAAGTTCCGAGCCGGGATCGTTCTCCGCGGATGCCCCGAGCTTTCCGAAGCGCTCCGCAAGTTCCTTTCTGTCTGTCTTAAGTCTGTTTATCCTTACCGTAAACGGCGGGGCCTCGCAGCTGCTTTTAAGGATCTCTTCCGTCTTTTCCGGACCGTAGGCTTTCGTCAGCAGCTTAATTATCCATTCCGCGCAGGAATACTGCGCGCGAAGATCGCTGTAAAGAAGCCTTTTACCGTCCCGCTGGAAGCTCCTCAGGACTGCGTTTACGAATCCCTGGCGGCCCTTCGCGAACTTTGCCGCCAGTTCCACGGTCTCGTTCACCGCGGCATGATCCGCGACGCCGTCCATGAGCGCCATCTGGTAGAAGCCCATGCGCAGCAGGATGCGCTCCGTCTTTCCGAGCCCGGGCTTCTTAAGGAAGCGGTCTATGTTGAAGTCCAGAAGGAACTGATTCCGCAGGACTCCGTATACGATCTCCCTTATGAACGGAGCGTCGTCGTGCTCTTCCCTGAGCAGATAGTCTTTAACTGCAAGGTTGGACCAGGTGCCCTTCTCCGATATTTCTTTTAAGATCAAAAACGCCAGGCGCCTGTTCCCATCCATATATTTTACCCTAAAACGGTGCCGATTTCAATTTTATGTCCCAGAAGGAAAGCCGCGGCGTCCATTGCTTTTTTGCCTGGCATCTGGATGTTCGTCAGCAGCACGGTGCCGTCCGCGCAGGCGGCTTCTATGCCGTTCTTTCCTGCCGACACTACCGTCCCCGGGGCCTTTCCGGTGGGGGTATCCCTGCCTGGAACTGCCATATGGACCTTCATCACCTGACCGTCGAGCACCGTAGAAGCGGTTGGCCAGGAATTGAAACCCCTGACAAGGCAGCAGATCTGCCTCGCGGTCTTCGAAAAGTCTATTATTCCCTCTTCCTTGAAGACCATCGGCGCGAACGTCGCCAGGCTGTCGTCCTGCGGAGTCCTTACCGCGCTGCCGTCTTCCAGTCCTGGTATAGTCTTTACCAGAAGATCCGCTCCCAGTTCCGAAAGCTCCTCGTGAAGCTGTTCCGTGGTCTTTTCGCCTACGGTAGTTTCGGCCTGCGCCAGCATGTCGCCGCTGTCCAGCCCTTCCGCCATCATCATTATGGTGACGCCTGTCTTCTCGCAGCCGTCGATCACCGCCCTGTGAATGGGCGCGGAACCTCTGTACGCCGGCAGCAGCGAAGCGTGTACGTTTACGCAGCCGTACCTGGGGATCTCCAG
>JAEEGL012646616.1_pt1 | contig 10914 bp, 7 predicted proteins | sample 9134231 | NCBI WGS metagenome assembly JAEEGL01 (sample SAMN16246548, study PRJNA631951) | gut metagenome | biome: gut microbiome; feature: rumen; material: fiber-attached | host: Bos | place: Iran: Karaj | collected 2018-10
GAAACCAATATTCTGAAGGTAGCGGATATCTATGATACCCTGACGGCAACCAGACCTTACAAGGCACCGGTATCTTCCTATGCCGCTCTTAAGATCATAAAGGATGATCCCACCCACTACGACGAGCATACGGTAAACATGCTGACCCAGTGCATCGAGATCCTGCCGGTAGGAAGCTATGTGGTACTTTCAAACGGTGAGGAAGCCATCGTCCTTCGGGAAAATCCCGGGGATTACAACCGCCCCGTTGTCTGGGGCCTTACTTCCAATGCTCCCTACGATCTCTCCAAACGCTCCATTGCCGATCACCTGCGGATCCGGGATTGTCTCATGACTTCGGATAACCGCCAGCGGATCAGCAAAGATGCGGTTGTAAAATACATCGAACGAATAAAAGCCGGCGTCAAAAACGGCGCAGGCACAAAAAAACCGGAAGCCTGAAGCTTCCGGTTTTCTTTTGTTTTTTATGACAGGGCTCTATGGCTCCATCTCTTAGTTGATGCGGAAACTGCTGATCAACTCGTTTAAGGACTCGGACTGATCCGACAGTTCATGGGAAACCGCACTGGTTTCTTCCGCTGTTGCGGAATTGTTGGATACGACACCGGAGATCTGCTCGATGCCCTGACGGATCTCTGCCATACTGCTTGCCTGGTCTCTTGCCAGTTCGCCGGACTCTGCCATCATCATGGCTACGTCGTTTACTGACTCCTGTACCAGTTCCAGTGCCCTTGTGGTCTCTTCCACAACGGCGTTACCGTTCTGGATCTCATCCATGGTATCACTGATCAGCTGATGGGTATTCTTGGCTGCTTCCGAGCTTTCGTTGGCCAGGGAACTGATCTCTTCTGCCACAACCGCAAATCCGCGACCGGCGTCACCGGCTCTTGCTGCCTCAATGGAAGCATTTAATGCAAGGAGCTGGGTCTGCTTTGCAATGGACTCGATACTGTTGGTGATCAGCTCGATCTGCTGCGAAGCATCGGTGATCCGTTCCATTGCATCCGTAACCAGATGCATTTTGCGTCCGCCGTTCTCCACATCTTCCTGAACCTTGGCTGCCATGTCGCTGCTTTGTCTGGCAGCTTCTGCCATGTTCTTGGTCTGCTCTGCAACGGTGGTAACCGAAGCGGTAAGCTCTTCAATGGCTGCTGCCTGATTGGTTGCACCCTCTGCCAGCTCTTCGGCGCCCTGGCTCATGTTGATAGAGCCCTGTGCCACCTGATTGGCGGATTCTTTAACCATCCGCATGGTATCGGACAGCTTGTTGGTGATATGGTCCAGGCTGGTACGGATGGACTCATAATCTTCAATATATAACTTCGGGTTGTCGGTTCCTCTGGTAAAATCACCGTCTGCCACTCTGGATAAGGTTTCATCCAGATCCGTAACGATGTTGCGGATGGTTTCCGTTGCATCTTTAAGATGTACCGCCATCTCGCCCAGTTCGTCTTCCGACTGGTACTGTACGCTGATATTGACATGGCCGTTGGCCATATCCTGTGTAACCTGGGTGATCTCCTCAATAGGCTCCAGGATACTGTCTGCCAGCGCATGTCTGGCATTTCTTGCAAATAAGACTGCCGTGATCACGACCACAAAGGACAGGGCGATCAGAACGATGGAGATTACCAGCATCCGCTTGTAAGCCGCTTCTGCCAGTGCAAAGCTCTCCTTGCTGACTTCCTTCAGATCGGCTGCCGTCTGCTTGACTACGTCATTGATATCCCCGTTGATCAGTCCGTAGATCTCACCGCCGTTGCTTAAACCGTCGTCTGTTACTACGGACTGTGCAAACATACCGGATAACTGGGTGGTCAGAGTATTTAACTGATTCAGATCCTTCTCCACTGCATTGAGCAGCTGGGTATTGTCATAGATCTTCCGAAGAGAGGAAAGATTATCCAGCATCTCCGGGAGCTTTTCCTCATAGTTGGCGATCTGCGCCTTCCTGGTCTCTTCATCGTTGGTACTCAGTGCCCACCAGGCGGATTTGGAATAGGCCTGGATATCGATCCGGATATTGCCCTGCAGGTTGTCCTGCATGTAATACCGGTTGTACATGGAGGCGAATCCGTTCATGGCCATGACGATGGTGATCAGCATAACGATCACGATCATGGCGGCGTACACATAGATCCTTCGGAACGTTGTTTCAAACTTGTCTGCTACTTTCAGATTCCGAAGAACCTTCTCATCCATACGTATCAAATTTCTCAGCTTCATACACCCCTCCGGTCACTTGTTAAAAGTTTTCTGATTATTTGAACTTTTATGATTAAAGTAACAACATTATAAAATAAATATGGTCTTAACGCAACTAGTTTCAGAATAATGCAGTGGCTTTTTCCACCGCCAGATCCTCATACTGCTGCATGAACAATCGGTAGTAATATCCTTTCTTTTCCATTAATTCTCTGTGGTTGCCCTGCTCCACGATCTTGCCGTCCTGTACCGCCAGGATCACATCCGCGTCCACAACCGTGGATAAGCGGTGGGCGATCATAAAGGAGGTACGGCCCTTTATCACGGTCTGAATGGCTTCCTGAATGGTCTTCTCCGTAACGGTATCCACTGAGGAGGTTGCTTCATCCAGAACCAGGATCCGGGGATCCGCCAGAATCGCCCGGGCGAAGGATAAGAGCTGCCGCTCTCCCGTCGAGAGCATACCGCCGCCTTCTCCTACGTCACTGTCTAACCCTTTATCCATCCGGTCCACCACTTCTTTGGCAGATACCAGGGAAAGTGCCCGGTAGATCTCTTCGTCAGTGGCATCCGGTTTGCCGTAGCGCAGGTTATCCCGTACGCTTCCCGAAAACAGGTGGGGAGTCTGAAGAACGTACCCCAAGTGACTGTGCAGCCACAGCTGGGAACGTTCTCTGGCATCTCTTCCGTCGATCAGAACCTGTCCCATGGTGGGCTCAAAGAAACGGCATACCAGATTTACCAGAGTGGATTTGCCCGCACCGGTTTCTCCCACGATGGCGATATTGGAGCCCTGGGGCACCTTCAGATTAAAGTGCTCCAGAACGAACTCTTCTCCGTCCGGATACTTAAAGGACACATCCTTAAATTCCACATCGCCGTGTAAGGGTTCCCAGTTTTCCTTTTTCGGAACGAAGGTATCTCCGTACTTTTCCATAACTTCCGGAGTATCCGCCACATCCGACCGGGTGTTAAGCAGTCTGGTAAAACGCTCAATGTTTACCTGAATGGTAACCAGAGCGGAAATGGTATTGATGATGTTCTGAATGGGTTCCATGATCCCCAGTGCATAGCTCATGAAAACGGACAAGGTACCGATGAGCATCAGGTTTTCCTGCGTCATGTGGCCGCCCTGCCATAATACCAGAGACAGCGCCAGAGAGGACAGCATGGTGACCGTCGCTCCGAACAGAGCGGAAACATGAGCGGAATGCACCGAGGTGCGCTCCATTTTTCCGGTATCCTGTAAAAAGTCCTGATCCATCTTGTTTTCCGCAACCAGGGTCTTGATACTGCGCACGCCGGTAATACCTTCATTGATATCGCCGGTGATCTTGGAATTGATCTCCCGGATGATACGATGTAAGACCACCAGCTTTTTCTGGAAAAAGATGACCACTGCTACCGCAACGGGCACCAGCACCAGTACGCAGAAAGCCAGCCTTAAGTTGGTAAAGAGCATGACCATGATCACCGACAGCACATAGGAGCCTGCCCAGATCAGGTCCATCAGTCTCCAGCTGACCAGTTCCCCGATCTTGCCGGAGTCACTCATGACTCTGGCGTGGATATAACCCACGTTGTTCTGATTAAAATAGGAGAAGGACAGGGTCTGCAGATGGCCGAAGCTGGCGTTGCGAAGGTCTCTGTTTACGTTCATCTCCACTTTGCCGCAGGCATACACGGTATAGTAGTTGTCCCATACCTGAAAAAGCAGCACTGCGATATAGATCCCGATCATAAGGGGCATGGTGCCAAGGTCTTTGTCCGGCACCATGTAATTAAGGATATACCGGTTAAACAGGGGGTAGCAGGAATCGATGACACTGCTTAAGATGCCAAGGAATATCATCACCACCACCCGTTTTCGGTAGGGTTTTAAAAAGGGTGCAACTGCAGGAATGCCGTACCAGGGCAGCTGCACCGTCTTATTTTCTTCCATTTATGCCTCCTCCGGACTCTGAAGGTCATAGATCTTACGGTAGAAGCCGTTCTTATCAAGCAGCTCCTCATGGGTTCCGCTTTCCACGATCCTTCCGTGGTCCAGCACGATGATATTGTCCGCCTTCATCAGGGTAGTGATGCGGTGGGCAATGAGAATTACTGTTGCCTGATCCGTACGCTCTCCCAGAGCCTTACGGATCTTTGCATCCGTCTCGGCATCCACTGCCGATAAGGAATCGTCAAATATCATGATATCCGGTCTGCGGATCAGCATCTGGGCAATGGCCACACGCTGCTTCTGTCCGCCGGATAAGGTAACGCCACGTTCGCCTACATAGGTTTCATAGCCTTTGCCGAATTTGCCGATGGCATCGTCCAAAGCCGCGATGGTTGCAGCTGCGCGAACCTCCTGCATCTCGGTGCTCTCCTGGGTAATGGCGATATTGTCCGCCACCGTACCGGAAAACAGATAGGGCTCCTGAAGGACCATACCGATATGCTCTCTTAAGTAGCGGCGATCCATCTGCGCGATGTCCACGCCGCCGATGGTGATCCTGCCACCGGTGGGCTCAATGTTGTACAGACGATCCAGCAGGTACATAAGTGTAGACTTACCCGACCCGGTACCGCCCAGGATACCTACAGTGGTGCCCGCCTTGATGGTAAAGTTTACGTCCTTTAATACCTCCGGTGCATCCTCTCCGTAGGAGAAAGATACATTTTCAAAGGCAATATCCCGGTTAAGGGGTGCGTTTACCGGCTCTGCGGGATCCTCCTCTACAGGAGAATTGAGAATGTAGGAAATACGATCAATGGAGATACCCGCCTTACTCATTTCCGAGATCACGCGGCCCAGCATACGAACCGGCCAGGTCAACATGGCATTGTAGGAAACAAAGGCAATATACTGACCGGTAGTGATGGAGCCGTGAATCGTAAGAACAGCGCCAACCGCTACCACCAGCATGACCTGCAGACCGCCGATGAGGTCGCCCGATGCCCAGAAGGCAGAGAGCAGTTTCATCAGGTGGATCCAGGTATTCATATATTTTTCGTTCATCTCTTCGAAGCGCTGTTTCTCATAGGCTTCTCTTCCGAAAGCCCGCACGACACGGACACCGGTAAGGTTCTCCTGCGCTACGGCAGAAAGCTGTCCTTCCATAATGTCCACCTTCTGAAAGGAGGTACCGATCTTGTTGTGGAACAGGAAGGAATACCCTACGATAACGGGAATAAACGCAGCGGATAAAAGGGTCAGCCCCACATGGATGCCGCTCATAAAGTAAACAGCAAGGATGATGAGAAGGACCACACGTAGCAGGTTGGTCAGATGCTCGGCAAAAAAGTTCTTTACCACTTCCACATCCGAAGTACACCGCTGAATGATGTCACCGGTCTGGTTCTGATTGTGCCAGGAAAAAGGCAGATAGATGATGTGCTCATATAAGAGGTCTCTCATCCGCTTGATCAGTTTCTCTGCCGCCATGGAATTAAACAGACGGAAAAGATACCGGCATCCCGCAGCCAGAAAAGCCACTGCCAGAACCACCAGCGCAATATAGCCAATATGTTGTTTTAAATAGGGAAGACCGCCGATCTTGGCGATAAAATCTGCCAGGACGGGCGAAAAAGCAGGCTCCTGATCACCGATACAGGAGTCCACGGTAAATCCGATGATCTTCGGATTGATCAGGTCCAGTAAGGACACAAGTCCGGAGAATACGATACTTAAGATAAAGTACCGCTTATTCCCCTTGAGGAAATGCCAGAGCATCCCCCGACGATTCTTGAATTTCATAACGAATATCCTCCGAAACAACGAGGATGCCGTCACGGATCTGACGCCGCATTACGTCTGTGGGAATGGGCTTCGAGAATAAGAAGCCCTGCAGACGTTCACAACCGATTTCTTTGAGGAAATCCGCCTGCTCTCTGGTTTCTACACCTTCTGCCAGGGTACGGATCCCGATATCGTTTGCCATATTTATGATATTCCGCAAAATGCGGCCAGATTTTCCATTTGCATCCAGGTTCTTTAAAAACTGCATGTCAAGTTTCATCACATCAAAGGAATAGTCCTTCAGATTGTTCAGTGATGAATAGCCGGAGCCGAAATCGTCCAGCCAAAGTGCAAAACCGGCATCTCTGATACGGGAAATGTGACGCCACAGTTCATCACCGTATTCCCCTAACGCAGACTCGGTTATCTCCACGTGGATCATATGCTTCGGGATCTGATACTTCGCTATAGTATCTTCCAGGAGCTTTGCCACGTCCATGGTCTCCAGATCCAGTCTGGAAACGTTGATGGAAACCGGTATGGGAGTAAAGCCCAGTTTCTGAGCTTCCTTAATGCCCTGGCAGGCACGGTCCAGGATAAAGGCGTCTACCTTATGGATCTGCCGGTACTCTTCTAACACAGGTACGAAAGCACCGGGTGCCAGGAAACCGTATTCGGGATCATCCCATCTGGCAAGAGCTTCCAGAGAGCATACTTTCCCGTTTTTTGCCCAGACTACCGGTTGGTAGTATATCTTAAGATACCCCTTCTCTATGGCGATATCGATGTTATTCACGATATACTGCTGCCGCAGATAGAGAGCATCCAAGGTATCGTCATATTCGCGATAATGCTCTGTATAGTGCTTTTTAATGGCACCGCAGGCATATCTTGCATGATCGACACAGATGATGGGATCTTCATCCCGGTCGGAAGGACGGTATCCTCCCACTTTAAAGCCTAAATAGATCTCCTTCGAATCATGGCGCATTTCCTCCATTATCTTCTGTAATTTTTCCTGCAGATCTTCGTCTTTTGCCAGGATCGCAAAGTGATCGTCGGAAACCCGGGCAACCAGATCATGCATGAAAGCATCGGAAATGATCGCTGCGAAACGCTTCAGGTACTCATTTCCTTCCTGATATCCGTACTGATGGTTATAGGCCCGGAAATTCTCCATATCCAGAAACAGATAGATCATCCTGGACAGATCCGTCTTGGGGCTGTTCATGACCGTAGATGCATGGGTATGGAAAAAGGCCATGTTGTAGATCTTGGTCAGATCATCCTGGGTCATCCGCTTGATCAGATGCTGATTGACTTCCTCCATCTGATCGTCGGAATTGGCCGATTCACGGATCTGGAAAAATAAAACCAGACCTACCAGTGTGACCGATAACCACATGACGATCAGATTCAGCCGGGTGGAAGAACTGATCTCGCGGATATCGTTCAGGTACTGGTACAGCAGATAAAATGCTGCAGAATTAAACAGCAGACTGATAATGGGACGCATTACCAGTACGCAGTTTACAAAAAGCATGACCGAAACAAAGGACAGAACCTGCTCATTGTGCAGATAATCCTGTCCGGAAACATAGACACCAAAAAAGACGGCCACTCCCGCAAACAGCATGTGGATCAGATCGCCGGTAAGGCGCTGTTTCTTAAGCTGCTCTTCATTCATCTTAAGAACCCTGAAGCTGTATGCCATCAGCAGGGCAGATGCCAGGATCATCGCAGTATATCCGAAAAGATGCATGGTGATCCAGGATACGGAGCGATGTTGCAGTCTCTGGTTTAAGTTGAGCAGCATAAATACGATCATGCAAAGTTCCAGCACGATCACAGCGGCGGAAATATAGAGTCCCGCTCTCGCGTTAGCTTTACGAAAATAGCCGTCGATATGTGTATTTCGCTTCTCAAGCCCAAGCCATTTCTTAATGTGTTTCATAGTTCCCCGGTTTCAGATCATATAAGTCCCGGTTTTCCCCGGACCTGAGAATCATTTTACCATTTTACCAAGGAAAATGGTATGGTTTTTCACGATGTTGCCTTTATCCCTCCCTTGCTTTCAGTTCTTTGTCCAGCATTCTTTCAAAAAGGTCATCGACGGACACCGGAGCCGTGGGCGTCTGGTCGCTTTCCGCGGCATAGGGTCTGGTCCGCTTAACGCTCCGCTCCGCACGATTGACTACAAACAGATCGATCTCATTCATTAACACACTACGCATACATTCGCCCTCCTTAGCTCTTATTCTCCGAAAAACCGATGCCACAACATCTTGTTCTTATTATGTATATCGGACACAACATTTAGTTGCTCAAGGGGCCTGGACACAAAAAAACAGACAAAAATGTGACAAACTTGTCATCACGTTTTTGTCTGTTTTCGACAATTTTCGGTTAAGTTATGATAAAAATGTGCTTATTCCTGATTTTCCGCCTTTTTCGCCCGCTCATTGGTGTCAATGGAAGCACCGAATACAAAGAAGCGGTCATAAAGATATTCCAGGATAAAATTGCAGGCCATGTTAAGGGCCGTTACCAGATAATCGTTCCAGCCGCACCGCTCCGCAAGGAAGTTGCCGCCGATGGTGGAAGCCGGCGTAAAGATCAGGTAAAAGAGCGCCACCTTCATCATGGCTACCGGGATATTATTGGCAGACTGGAAGGTATATTGGCGATTTAAGGTAAAATTCCAGATCACCGATAACACCAGGGCGATGAGATAGCAGGGCCAGTAGGGCCAGCTGGTAAAGGATTCCAGAATGGCAAATACCGCCATCTCAATGATCCCCGCCGAAACGGAGAAGAGACCGAACTTAATGGCACGGAGGAGTTCTTTTCTGTCTTTTTTCTTTTTTTCCTGTTCCAATTTGCATTCCTCCTACTGGTTCATCAGCTTAAAGCACCGGGCGTTGGCCTTGTGCAGCTGTTTGAATACCTGATAGTTTTTCTGATAGAAAGCCCGGTTGGCGGGATTGGGATAAAAGGTCTTTTCCGCAGGGATAAAGGAAGCGATCTCCTCAATATCCTTCATGATCCCAAGGCCCACGCCTACGATGGCTGCAGCCCCCACAGCCCCCACGTTCTGGGGATTGGCCACGACTTCAATGGTCCTGCCGGTAATATCCGCCAGGATCTGGCTGGATACATCGGATAAAGCACCGCCGCCGCAAAAACGGATGGCACCGGAGGTTTTGGTCTTACGATCCTGACACTCCAGCATCCAGCAAAGGTGATAGCATACACCTTCGATCACCGCCCGGAGCATTTCGGTCTTGCCGGTCTCCAGCCTGATGTTAAAGAACATACCGCCGGCATTGGCATCCTCAAAGGGACAGCGGTTACCGTGAAGCCAGGGGGTAAAGATCACGCCGCCGGCTCCGGGGCCCACTCTTCCGATGACCTCGGACATGTAGTCATAAAGACTGGTATAGATACATTCCTGACATTCGCAGACATCGTGCTTTTCCAGGTAGATATCGATCTCATCCAGACACAGGTGATTCTTCACCCATTCCAGACATTTCCCTGCAGTTTCCATTTCCGCAAAGTAATTGAACTTGCCGCGCTGCGCCCCCACAATGGCAGCGATCATGGCGGAAGTATCCACCATCTGCCTGTCCACAATGGTGGAAACCCATCCGGAGGTTCCGGAATAGATGTGGGTATCTCCGGTTTTCACACAGCCGCTTCCGATACCGATCAAGGTAGCATCCCCGCCGCCTCCAAAGACCGGTGTTCCGGGATCAAGCCCCAGCTGAGATGCTGCCTTTTCCGTAATACAGCCGGCCTGATCCGTGGTGCGGATCACCTTGGGAAGAAGCTCCATTTTGATGCCGAACATCTTGCACAGCTTCTTGCTCCAGCCCTCTTTGCCCTTACGGGTGTCATATAAAAGAGTGGAATAGGCAGAGTCCTCTGTCATCACAAATTCGCCCGTACAGCGGGCGATCAGGTATTCCTTTACGTCCAGCCAGCGATAAGCTCTGGCAAAATTCTTCGGTTCGTTCTTCTCGATCCACTTATATTTCCAGATCGGATCCTTCACGGAACAGGACACTGCTCCGGTAATCATAAGAGAGGGGATCAGCTTTAAGATATTGGCCCCTGCGATCTGCAGACCGTAGGCGATGCCCTCTCGTATCTCCTCCTCCGCTCTCTGATCCATGTAGCTCATGGGACGATGGACCGGGACCCCGTCTTTGTCCACCAGTACAAGGCCCTGCATCTGTGAGCAGAAGGAGATACCATTTATCTTCTCCTTTTCGATCCCGCCACGCGCAAGGACCTCGTGTGTGGTAAAGCACATGGCATCCCACCATTCGTCCGCATCCTGCTCTGCTCCGCCGTTTTCCAGGATATACAACTGATACCCCTTCTGAGCACTGGCAACCGGCGTAATGGTCTTATCCAGCAGAAACAGTGAAGTTTTAACCCCTGTTGTGCCTATATCATAGGCAAGTACATATGTCCCCATTTTTTCCTCATTCTTTTTCCCTAAGGCCGAATGCACCCTTCAAAAACAGGATCAGCTGATCCCGCAGTATCTGATCCCGGTCAGCATCCTCCCCGCAAAAGATGGACAGACGCTCCCGGTAATACTCACAGCCGTAGGAAAAATGCAGCATCATCAGTAAGTTGTCAAAGAAAAAGGCAAAAGAAGCAGGCGCAATATCCCCGCGGATCAGCCCTTCTTCCTTCGCCTTCGAAAAACATTCGGTATACAGTTTTGCGGAAACGCTCTCAATGGCACGGGCATACTGCGCCACCTGACCACCCTCTGCATCCATGGTAATGGCATGGTACATACGGATATGGGCAGGGTGCTCCATGGCAAAAGACTGCGCCAGATGGATCAGTTCCATGGCGATCTCTTCCAGAGAGGCATTTTTCCCCGTAGCCTGCTCTAAAGCCTCAGTAAGCATTCCCAGTGAACGGGTAAGGCAGGCCTGAAATAAGGCCTCCTTATCCGCATA
>JAEEGL014716759.1_pt1 | contig 10914 bp, 13 predicted proteins | sample 9134231 | NCBI WGS metagenome assembly JAEEGL01 (sample SAMN16246548, study PRJNA631951) | gut metagenome | biome: gut microbiome; feature: rumen; material: fiber-attached | host: Bos | place: Iran: Karaj | collected 2018-10
AATCACTGCAATTTCAAAAGAAGAAAATTGGAAAAAAATCCGCTCAATTCTTGGGGTTAAAGATAAGAATGAACGAAAAAAGGAGGAAATCGCTTTTTACTCAGCAATTTGTGAAGATTCAAATCTTAATCAAATTGTAAAAGATTTTTGCAAGAACCAGATTGAGCGGCTTAAAACAGACAAAGAGGCTGAGTATGTTCAAGAGGATGCTAAGAATATTATCGCACTTTTGAACTTCATCCTGAAAAACAAAAGTGAAATCTTGGAGAGAGAACTTTCGATTTCTGTTTTGTCAAATTCAAAAACTTGGGAAGAAAAATATAAAAGAAAGATTCTCAAGATTTTGCGACAAAGCGGGCATTTTGATGCTTTGCTTGAACAATGCGACGATGAAAAAGAGAAAAACAAAATCCTACTTGAAGAGTGCAATATTTTTTCAAATCCGTCTTATGTGCATTTCAAGGGAAATGGTAAAATCACTTTTGAAAATGGAAAATGCATAAATGTATTTTCTGACATTCCGCTTGCACTTTCTTCGACTTCAATAAGCGAAATTGCTTCTCTTGAAATTGATGATTCCAAAATTATGACTGTTGAGAATTTGACTTCATTCAACAGAATTAACGATTCTGAAACGTTTTTTATTTTTCTTTCTGGCTATCACAACAGTGCAAAACAGACCTTCTTAAAGAAAATCCACAATCAAAACCCAAATAAAGCATATTATCATTTTGGGGATATAGACCCTGACGGATTCTTTATTCTGGACAATCTTCGCTCAAAAACACAAATTGATTTTACGGCTTACAAGATGGGAATTGCGGAACTTCAGAAGTATTCTGATTTTTCAAAGCCGCTTGAGCAAAATGACATAACAAAAGCAAAATCTTTGATAGCGCGGGGGAAATATGTCGAAGTGCTTGGCTATATGCTCCAAAACAATCTGAAACTTGAGCAAGAAATAATCAGCTGGCATGGCTAGAAAATCTTTATGTTTTTGTGGCATAGCAAAAATGAAAGAATTATTTATCGATTTAAGTCCGTGGGGAAAGTGATAAACGGAATGATTTTAGATAGTAAAACATAGAAAACACCATATTTTAGGTGCTACAATAAAAACACGGAGTCTTACAAGGCTAACAATAATCTTTGGTGACTACAAAGACACAATTTACAACACATCGCTTTATTTCAAGAACACATATGAAGGTTCTTGGCTTTTGGAAAGTGACACAAAGCAGATGATTCTTGACATCGACAAATCAAAAGTGCTTTCTGACGGCGCAGTCGAAAGTCCTGTACTTGGAATTATTCCGCCAACACAGCTTTCAGGAGGAGTGAAGACGCTTATCTTAATCAGCCATGTAGCAGACAAGATTTTTAATGCCTCAAACTGTGGCGACAACTGTGCGGAATGGCTCTTAAAAATTGGCTCGCAAAAAGATGTTACTGTCAATCTTCGGCACATAATGGACTTTGGCGACGGCGAGTTTGAAATCAAGGTTCAGAACAACGGTAAAATTGTCCACAACATGAAAGAACTTCTTTTTGAAATCGGAGATTATGTATGAAAGGTCAGTATTCGGTTTCAGTTGGGAACAACAAAGTAAAATATGAGTTCACAATCCGCAGAAACATAACCATTGTTCAGGGCGACAGTGCCACGGGTAAAACCACGCTCGTTGACTTGATTCGCGAATATCAGCTTGACGGAGCGGACAGCGGAATCAAGCTTTCTTGCAAGAAGAAATGTGTTGTGCTTGAAGGTGCGGACTGGGAGCGAAATCTTTCTCTTTATACTGACTGCATTGTTTTTGTTGATGAAGGAAACCGCTTTATTGCGACTCCTGAGTTTGCACGAGCAATAAAGACGACGGATAATTATTACGTGCTCATAACGCGCGAAGGACTTGAAACGCTTCCATACAGCGTGAATGAGATTTACGGAATCCACACTTCTGGGAAATATGCAGACTTGAAACAGGTTTACCACGAATTTTATTCGATCAGAGAGGATAAATAGAAATGCAGTTTGATATTGAAAAGTTCAACAAGGCTCTTGAGTTTTGTTTAACATTGGGAAGATGAATAATACAAATGAATTGCTGTAAAGTTTTTCCAATCCCTTTTGAGTCTGATATAAAGCCTTTTCGCACTCAGATGAAGGAAGCAGAAACCCGCCTTACATCGCTCTTATAGCCCTATACTCCGCAACGAGCCTATCCACACTCCACGCGGCATTTGCAGGACTGGTGCTCGGCAAGCACACGCTCACAAGGCAAAATCACTCTTCGTATAATGGCGCGCATAACTTTTTCCAAAACGAAAACGCAGTCTTTCCCGTGCAAAACACGCGTCGGATTTTCGAGTTGGAGAAAATCTCCGTAAAGTCGTTCGGAATCGCGTTCTTTATGCTCGCATCAGAAGCACCGTCAATCTCGCAGGACGAAAGCACATCCCAAAGCGCAATATTGTGCTTAAGGAGAAACTCCTTCCGCTCACGAATCGCCTTATCTCTGTCGGTATCGTTGTTTTTCGTCGAAAGAATCTCACCAAAAACCGCAGGCAAGACTCTCCAAAACCGATTTTGAGTGTGCATATAGAAAAATCCTCGCTCACGGCTTTCGCTGTTCCACACAGGAGCGATTTCGTGAACCACTTCTCCCATCTTTCACATCTCGTATTCAGGTTTTTTGAAAAGAAAATCGCGCTCGGGCACAATGCACTTGTCCCAAACTTCCTTTTTCCAATCCTCTTCTGCAACATCCTTTATCGCGACAGAAACACTCGTCGTCTTGCAGCCCAAAGTCTCTGCAATCACATCAGCGATTTTCTCAGCGCAAAGCCTTTTCTGCTCGTCAGTCCTGCCCTTGAAGCACTTTATCTCAACGTGTGGCATTTCTCCTCCTTTATGTTTGGTGTTTGCATAAAATATCACGCAATTCATCAAAAAATCAATGTTGAAGCCGCTCAGAAAGTTTTAGATTCTCCGCATAATCAACAGGACAATCAATAATCGCAGGAACATCTTGCGAAAACGCTTCTTTCAAGACAGGCACTAAGTCCTCTGCTTTCGTGATTCTGTAGCCCTTGAGATGCATACTCTCCGCCATCTTCACAAAGTCTGGATTAGAAAAATCAACGCAACTGCTAGAACCATAGCGCTCTTCCTGCTTCCACTTGATAAGCCCATAATGCGCATCGTTAAAAATCAACGTCACAAACGGAATCTTGTAGCGCAAAGCGGTTTCCAATTCCTGACTATTCATCATAAAACCACCGTCGCCGCTCACCGCAAGAACCTTTCGCTCAGGGCAGACAAGTTTTGCCGCAAGCGCGCCAGGAACAGCAATTCCCATTGTCGCAAAGCCGTTTGAAATAATGCAAGTGTTCGGATAATAGCAATGATAGTGACGCGCAATCCACATTTTGTGAGCGCCAACGTCCGAAATCAAAATATCATTTTCAGCCAAGACGCTTCTAATGTCGCTAAGGATTTTCTGCGGCTTCATCGGAAAAGAATTGTCATTTGCATAGCCATCTTCCTCCTGAACAATCTCGTTTCGGATTTTGAGCGCCCAAGTCGGCTCGGATTTTGGCTTGCAATACGATTCAATTTCGCGAAGGGCATAAGAAATATCGCCAATAACTTCCTCATCAGGCTGATAAAGTTTGTTGATGTGGTTTTCGTTTGCGTCAATGTGAATAATCTTGTGCTGGACTTTACTGTTCCATCTCGATGGTGCAAACTCCACGATATCGTAGCCCACAGCGATAACAAGGTCTGCCATCTCAATCGCCTTGTCTTGATAATCACGTTGCGGAATACCGATTGTGCGAAGCGAATACTCGCTCGTGAACGGAACGATACCCTTTGCCATCATCGTATTGATAACGGGGATTTTCAACTTTGCCGAAAAGTCTCGAAGCGCGTCCGAAGCGTTATTTCGAACCGCGGAGTGTCCTGCAAGAATGATTGGATTTTTTGCCTTTTCAATCAAAGAAGCTGCGGCTCGAATGCAATCTTTGCTTGGAAGAACCTGATTTATCTTGTGGTGCTTGATTGGAATGCGTCCAGCGCCCTCAGGGACTTCCATTGCGGCGATATTGCACGGAAGGTCAACATAGCACGCGCCAGGCTTTTCGCTTTCTGCATATTTGAACGCAAGGCGTATGATTTCGTTTACTGTGTCAGGGCGAACAATCTGCTTGCTCCGTTTTGTGATTGGCGTGAACATTCCAACCAAATCAAGAAACTGATGAGATGTGATGTGCATTCTGTCCGTTCCGACTTGCCCCGTAATCGCAACAAGAGGAGCGCCGTCAGAGTTCGCGTCAGCCACTCCTGTAACAAGGTTCGTTGCTCCTGGTCCTAAAGTCGAAAGACAAACGCCCGCTTTCCCCGTAAGCCGCCCGTAGACGTCCGCCATAAATGCCGCGCCCTGCTCGTGTCGAACAGTGATAAAGCGAATCGAAGATTTCTCAAGCGCTTTTATGACCTCAAGGTTTTCTTCGCCTGGGATTCCAAAAATATATGTGACGCCCTCATTTTCAAGGCACGCAACTAAAACTTCTGCTGTATTCATCTTGCTCCTCGTGAAAAAAAAGAGGCTGCACAGAGAATATCCCTATGCAACCTCATTGTTATGAAACAGATAAATACCATTTTTTGTTTTTTTATTCAAGCGTCATTCTGTTTTGGGTAAAGCCATTTTTAATTTTTGAAGCACCACAAAATTTTTTTTGAAAAATATATTGACTATTTTTTTGCAGTTTTTTATTCTTAGTCCAACAACGACGAAGAGGTCGGAAATTGCAATCGCAGTTTCTGACCTCTTTTTTTGTTTCTGGAGGTTTTTGTATGTCTGAGCAGAAAGTAATGATAGATATGCAGCATATCACAATGAAATACGGTGAACTTACTGTTCTGGACAATATTTCGCTCCAGATTGCAGAAGGGAGCAAAACCGTTATCATTGGTCCAAGTGGAGCAGGAAAAAGCACTCTGTTGCGCTGTATGAATCTGTTTGAAAAGCCTTGTGGTGGAACGGTTTGTGTGGGCGGTCAAGTTCTCACGAACCAAAAGAACAAGGTGCTTTACAAAGCGCGACAGGAAATCGGAATGGTTTTTCAGGGCTTCAATCTTTATGCGCACAAGACTGTCCTTGAGAATCTGACGTTTGCACCAATTCTTTTGCGACACGAGACAAAGGAAAGCGTGATTGAGCGCGCAATGGAAAATCTTTCGAAGGTTGGGCTTGCTGCAAAAAAGGATTCTTATCCGAGTCAACTTTCAGGCGGACAGCAGCAGCGTGTTGCGATTGCGAGGGCGCTGACAATGCGTCCAAAGGTGATTTTGTTTGATGAGCCAACGAGCGCGCTTGATCCAGAAATGATTAGCGAGGTTCTTGGCATTATGGAGGATGTCGCAAAAGAAAACATCACGATGGTGTTTGTGACGCACGAAATGGGCTTTGCGCGTCACATCGCAGACAGGCTTTTGTTCTTGGAAGGCGGTCACATTATCGAAGATGACACGCCTGAAAACGTGATTGAAAACCCTAAGAACGAAAGAACAAAACAATTCTTCAGTAAGATTTTGAAATCTAATTAGAAATCTTGTGTCAGTTTCTGGCATTTGATATAAAACCTGATTTTCAGGGCAAAAACTTTTGGCTTTTGGAGGCTAATATGAAAAAGACAGTTATGAAAATGGTTCTTGCAGGAATGGTTGCTCTTGCTTGTGTTTCAGCTTTGTCAGCAAAACCGAAGAAAACTGAAATCGACAAAATCAAAAAAGCAGGTGTTCTGAAAGTTGGTTGCAAGGAAGATGTTCCAGGTTATGGCTACTTAAATCCTGCAACAGGAAAGCACGAAGGCTTAGAAATTGAAATCGCAAAGGCTGTTTCAAAAAAGATTCTCGGAAAGGAAAGTGTCAAGTTCACAGGTGTCACAGCAAAGACTCGAGGTCCTCTCGTTGATACAGGCGAAATCGATATGGTTGCCGCAACGTTCACTGTGACTGACGAAAGACGCAAGCTGTGGGATTTCTCTGAAATCTATATGCAAGACCCTGTTGCCATTATGGTCAAGAAATCTTCAGGCATTGCTTCATTCAAGGACTTGGACGGAAAGACAATCGGTGTTTCGCAGGCTGCAACAAGCCAGAAGATTTTTGAAGCCGCAGCAAAAGAAGCGGGCATCACAATCAAGTTTAACAGCTATGCTTCTTATCCTGAAATCAAAACGGCTCTTGATTCTGGTCGTGTTGATGCTTTCGGTGTGGATTCTTCTATTCTTGCAGGCTATATGGAAGACAGCGTTGCTCTTTTGCCAGAGCGCTATGCTCCTCAGCAGTACGGCATTGCAGTCAAAAAGGGAAACGCGGCTTTGCTTGCAATCATAAACGAAACGATTAGCGAAATGGAAAAGTCTGGCGAGATGGCAAAGATAAAAGCTAAGTTCAACTTGGACAAATAAAAATAAGGTTAGGGGTGCGGTATGTTCAATTTAAGCAGATGGGCATTGCTATTTTCTGACTGGCAAATCTTTGCACAGGGATTTTTGATTACACTCTCAGTTTCAGCAGTAAGCCTGTTTTTCACGCTCGTCATTAGTTTCGCAGTGGGTATTCTCCGCTGCACGCAGAGCGGGAAAATAAAAGGCGTGTGCAATGCTTATGTCACTTTTTTCCAGAACACACCGCTCCTAGTTCAACTTTTGTTTATGTACAACGTTCTGCCACGCATTGGGATTGTTTTAAGTCCATTCGCTTGCGGTTGTCTTGGGCTTTCTCTATACACGGGTGCATTTGGAGCAAGCGTCATTGAAGCAGCGATAAAGGCAATTCCACGCGGGCAGACAGAAGCCGCATTGAGTCAAGGAATGAGTTTTTCGCAATCTCTGTTTTTCATCATTATTCCGCAGGCAATCAGAATCGCCATTCCACCGATGACTAATCAGTGCGTGAATATGATAAAGAACTCAGCAACGCTTACTGTTGTTACTGCGGGTGAACTTATGTACCGCGCTGATGGCTGGGCTTCTGATTATGGTTGTTACACGCAAGCATTCATTTTTTCAGCAGTTTTATATTTGATTTTGTGTCTTCCGCTCTCAAAGGTTGCGGAACATCTTGAAAAAAAGGCGGCAAGAGGATGAGCGAATTCTTTTCTATTACAACAGCATTGTTTCTTTTGCGTGGGCTTGGAATTACTTTGCTTATCGCGTTGTTCACGATTTTACTGAGTTTTGTTGTTGGCTCGGTGCTTGGTGTTGCCAAGTTTTTGCAAAAGGGGATTTTGGCAAAAATCGCAGCAATCTACATCGACATTGCACGAAATCTGCCTTTGCTTTTGGTGATTATCGGCTTTCGCTTCACGCTACCGCTTCCGCCTCTTGCCAGCGCTGTTGCAGCATTGAGTTTCTTGAACATAGCGCTTATCGCAGAAATATTGCGCGGTGGTATGATTTCAATCCCAAAAGGTCAATGGGAAGCCGCTTATTCGCAAGGATTTAGTTTTGCAGGAACGCTGATTCATGTTGTCATTCCGCAGACGGTCAAAAAAATCCGAAAGCCTCTGATGGGACAATTTATCACAATCGTGAAAGACACTTCGCTTTGTGCCGTGATTGCTGTTCACGAGTTGATGTATTCTGGTCAGATTGTAATGGGGAAATTTGTAAAATCATCATATATTATCGCGTTGTATGCGATTATTGCGCTTGTATATTTTGGTGTGAACTCACTTTTGCTATATATCTCAAAACGCGCAATCAAAGAAATCCGCTAAACTCAGGAGGGAACTATGAAGCGATTTGTCATAACGATTGGAAGAGAATTCGGTTGCAATGCTGGTGAGGTTGGAAGATGTCTCGCTGCAAAGTTGGGAGTGCGCTTTTATAACAAGTCGCTCGCGTGTGAAGCAGCGGCAATCGCGCATATCGATGAGAACACGGCGATAAATTTCGATAAGAATGCGTCAGAAAAAGAAAAACTCAAGAGTTTTCTTGAAGAATTTGGCTATGGCGCAAGCAAGGCGTTCTATACCGAGGAAGCGGTTGAAGCGCAGGCGTATGTAATTCGTCGAATCGCAAATACGGAAAGTTGCGTAATGTTCGGTCGTTGTGCTGATTATTTTCTTTCGGAGTTCGATTTTACGCTGAATGTGTTTTTGTATGCGCCAGACGAGTTCAGGATTAAGCACGTTGTTTCCGCGTACAATCTTGATGAAGCAGGCGCAAAGAAGTTGATTAAGAAAATCGACAGAGAGCGCCATAACTATTACAAATTCGTCACAGGCAAAAACCGCGGAGACCGACACGGACGAAACTTGATGATTGATATGAATATGTTCTCTGTCGATGATGCTGTAGATTTAATTTACGAGGCTGCAAAGAAGCGATTTGGCTTATAAGGACGATCGCTTTTCCAATTTTTTGCCCATTTCAATTCGTATATTGTGTTTTTCAATTGCGTCATTTGAATAGTCAAAAAGGTCAAAACCGATAATCTCAAAACCGTGCTTTTTGTAAAACGAAATCGCTTTGAAATTGTAACTCTGCGTTTCAAGTACTGCCATTCTTGCATTTTTGCGCTCTGCCTCTGACAAAATCGCAGAAAGAAGCGCTGTTCCGATTCCGTTTTGTCTTTGCTCTTGGTCAAAGACAACTATATTTGTGATTCTGAATCGGTTGTTCCAAGTTTCCAAGAATCCCTCAACAAAGCCTAAAAGTTCCTCTCCCGAAAACGCCCCGAACGCAACGGGGTTCTCAAGCCATTCGGACAAAAGTTCGTCTTCGAGTGTCATCGATACTTCCTCGCAATCGACCCACGCGAAAGAAAAGCCGCCAACGCCTTGTTTTGTTGATTTTATTGGTTCTATCGCTAAATATTTATCCGAGCAGATTTCTGTTCTGTATCTCTTTCCCGCAAAATCTTCGTATTTGAGTTTTCGTATTTCCATTTTCATACATAAGATCCTTTTTCAATAAAAACTCACTTTTTTAATAATACCACACTAAAACTATCATTAGTTGATAGGCTTTGCATATTATAATGATTTCATCTGCCTATCACATCGGCGGTGCGTATTTCTTGAAACTAAAGGATTTGACTGGTACTGCGGAGGAAAAATTTGCTCAACTCTGGGAATATCACCTTGAAGGGCTTTTGCGTGAGTATCTTTGCGGAATGGAAGAGGCTGAAATAAAACTTGCAGAACTCAAAGCTGCGTATGAAAATAAAACTATTGGCGAACAAAAAGAAATCTATGGTTAAGAGCAAAAAGGTGGTATAATTTGCTAAGGAGATGCTGTTATGAGTGATTTTGCTTTTGCAGATTTTACGGAACAGGCTCTGGCTCTATCTTATGACCAGACGCTTATTTTGATGTCAAAACTCTTAGAAAACTTAAAGCAAAAAAAGCGGAAGAGGATTATGAAGAGCTTGTGAAAACGGTCACTGCAAAATCAATGCAAACAATGTGGGAGACCTTAAAAAATGACATGTGGTGAGGTTTGGCTTATTGATTTTGGTGACCTAAATTTCTGATAAGTGATTTTTATGAACTTTCGTACAACTGACAACAACTGTGGCGTTCCTTTTTCAGGTACTGGCGAAAAAAGTCTGAACGGAACAAAGTTTGATTATCAGAATCTCGCAAAAATCGCAAATACGCCTCTTTCTGAACTTGTAAAAAGCAATCCTTCTCTTTTAGTCTTTCCTAAAGTCTTGGGTTATCACAAAGATGGAATTGAAGATGAAGAAATCTTTAATCTGCACGGAAATCCTGAAAAACTTGAAGATGTAAAGCTGAAAACCGGCAATCTTATGGGCTTTATTGGAATCGGCGACACACAGCTTAAAATATCTTCCCGCTTTGCAAAAGACGATGAACACGACTTTTTTCTGCATTATATGCTTGAGAAAGTATTTTCCGTAAATCTCTTTGAGTTTGAGCAGCAGATTTCAAAAGACGGGGCGCTTGATTTATTGATGTTTTCTTTTCCTCTGCTTTTGAAAAAGGCGCTTGCTCAGGGAATCTTCCGGCAATATCAGACTTTTAATCGAAACGATGCGAACGTGAAGGGCGTGATTGATGTGAGCCACCATATAAAGCAGAATATTCCTTTTGCGGGGAAGGTTGCTTATAATAGCCGGGAGCGCACTTTTGATAATGCGGTAACCCAGCTTATCCGCCACACAATTGAATATATACAGACGAAACCTCTTGGAAAAGAACTTCTTACTAAAAACAATGAAACCAAAAAGTGCGTGCAGGAAATTCTTGAAACAACACAGAGTTATAATCTTCAGAACCGTGAAAAAGTAATTGCACAAAATCTTAAACCAATAACTCATCCATATTTCACCGCCTATAAGCCACTGCAAACTTTGTGCCTTGCCATTTTACGCCATAAAAAAACAGGTTACGGTAACTCAAAAAACAAAGCTTACGGAATTCTTTTTGACGGAGCCTGGCTTTGGGAAGAATATCTGTGGACGGTTCTAAAATCCAAAAACTTCCTGCATCCGCAAAACAAAAAGCACTCTGGCGGAATAAAGATGTTTGACAATGATGTTGATGAAGAAAGTTTTGACAAAAATCACCGCAGAATATATCCAGATTTTTATCGATTGGAAAGCCCTTGCAACAAAGGCTTTATTCTTGACGCGAAGTACAAAAAATTGCAGACCGGAGTTGCTCGCGATGATTTGTATCAGATTGTAACGTATATGCACACGATGAAAATCAACAACGGCGGATTTATTTGTCCAATTCCTCTAAGCGATTTTGAAAAAGACAAGAAAACTTACAAACTCGCAAATTGTGGCGGAGAAGTGCATTTATTCGTTTTTCCAATCCCTTTTGAGTCCGATATAAAGCCTTTTCGCACTCAGATGAAGGAATC
>JAEEGL014914494.1_pt1 | contig 10914 bp, 2 predicted proteins | sample 9134231 | NCBI WGS metagenome assembly JAEEGL01 (sample SAMN16246548, study PRJNA631951) | gut metagenome | biome: gut microbiome; feature: rumen; material: fiber-attached | host: Bos | place: Iran: Karaj | collected 2018-10
GTCGCCTTTGCTCAGGTGACCACTTCCTCCCTCGGCGGTAAGATTACCGACGAAAGCGGAGAAACTGTGATTGGTGCTGCAATTATTGCCACCCATGTTCCCTCCGGTACCACCTATGGTGCCGTTACCAATCTGGAAGGCCGCTACTACATCAACGGTATGCGCGCCGGCGGTCCCTACACCATCGAAATCTCCAACCTGGGTTACCAGAGCGTGATTTTCAACGATGTCACCCTGCAGCTGGGTGAACAGACTGTCCTGGATGCCTGGATGGCCGAAGCCACCGAGCAGCTCTCCGAGTCCGTGGTCATCGCCGACGACTCCCGCTTCCGCCGTGAGCGCAACGGTGCTGCCACCAACATCAGCATCAAGCAGATCCAGAACATCCCTTCGGTGTCCCGCAGCATGAACGATGTGATGCTGCTCACCCCGCAGGCTTCCTCCACCACCAGCGGTTTCGCAGTGGGCGGCGGTAACTACCGCGGTTCTTCCGTGACCGTTGACGGTGCTGCCTTCAACAACGCCTTCGGTATCGGCCAGAACCTCCCTGCCGGCGGTTCCCCTATCTCCCTGGACGCCATTGAGCAGATGTCCATCAACGTCACTCCCTTCGACGTTCGTCAGAGCGGTTTCCAGGGCGGTGCCATCAACGCCGTCACCAAGTCCGGTTCCAACGAGTGGCACGCTTCCGTGTACGACTACTACACCTCCGAGAAATTCCGTGGTGCCAAGGTGGCCGGTGCTGATGTTACCAACAGCAAAAACCTGAACCACACCATCGGCGCTACCGTGGGCGGCCCCATCGTGAAGAACAAGCTCTTCTTCTTCATCAACGGTGAGTACACCTTCGATACCGTTCCCGGTTCCTCCAGCGTGGCCCGTACCAGCGCCACCGAGCAGTGGGGTTCCGACGTAGCCGCCAACTATCCTACGGTTGCCCAGATGGACGAGATGAAGCAGTTCCTGGCCGACAAGTTCAACTACGATCCCGGCCGTTATCAGGGCTATTCTCTGGACACCCCGGACTACAAGATCCTGGCCCGTCTGGACTGGAACATCAACGACAACAACCGCCTGAACGTCCGTTTCAGCCACACCCACACCTACGGTTCCAACTCTCCCTCCTCTTCCATGAGTCCGCTGGGCGGCACCACCACTTCCCTGGTGAGCGCCACCACCGGTGAGGCTATCAGCTTCAACCGCTACTCTGCCGGTCGTCAGGCCAACTCCGCTCTCTTCTATGAGGCTGCCCGTTACTTCCAGGAGCAGAACTTCACCTCCGTGGCCGCCGAGCTCAACTCCCGTATCGGCAACGGTAACAACATGCTCCGCGTGGCCTATTCCCATCAGTACGAACCCCGTTCCTACGTGGGCGGTTACTTCCCCACCGTGGATATCCTGGCCAAGGACAACGCCAGCGGCAATGACACCCACGCCATCATGACCACCATCGGTGTGGATCCCTTCACCTATGGCAACCTGCGTGATGTCCAGATTGTTACCGCTACGGACGAATATGCCTTCAACGCCGGCATCCACAACCTCCTGGCCGGTGCCCAGTTCGAATGGAACCGTTCCACCAACGGCTTCATGCAGGGCGGCGCCGGTTGGTACATCTACGACAGCTGGGATGCCTTCAAGAGCGAAGTGGAAGGTACCGGCGGTAAGGCTTCCGGCTTCATGATCACCCACGCCAACCTGGACGATCCCACCAAGCAGGCTTTCCCGGCCTTCGATTACACCCAGATCTCCCTGTACGCCCAGGACGAACTCAACTTCTCCCCGTACTTCAAGATGACTGCCGGTATCCGTCTGGAAATGCCTTTCATCACCATCCCTACCGACAACGAGAACAAGGACTTCACCGCCGTGGCCAACGCCAATCCCAACAGCTCTTTCGCCAACCTGAAGACCTCTGACGTTCCCGCCCCCCGCGTGAGCGTATCCCCCCGTATCGGCTTCAACTGGGATGTCCTGAAGGACCGTTCCCTGGTTGTCCGCGGCGGCACCGGTATCTACACCGGCCGTATTCCTAACGTGTGGCTGGTTTCCGCCATCGGTAACTCCAACGTGCTGCAGTACCAGTACATTGCCAACCCCAAGACCGGCAATGCCGTGGTTCCTTTCAGCACCGACCGTGCCGAAATCATCAACAGCATCTATGCTACCGGCGCCTTCAAGAAGCAGGATCTGGCAGCTCCTACCGCCACCACCATCCTGGCCAAGGACCTGAAGATGCCTTCCAGCTGGAAGAGCTCCCTGGCTGTTGACTACACCCTTCCCTTCGGCCTGAAGGCCACCCTCGAGGGTATCTACAGCACTAACTTCAATGAGGTGTACGCTTCCCCGCTGGGTTACAAGCAGGAAGGTACCGTCCAGCTCCCCGGCGAGCCCAAGGCCCGTAACCTGTGGGTATCCGAGGGTATCAAGAACAAGGACGGCGGTAAGATGAACGGCTACTATGCCCACAACATCTCCGGCCTCAACGGTTCCTACTACTCCATCACCGCCCAGCTCAGCAAGAGTTTCATCTTCGGCCTGGATGTGATGGCCGCTTACACCCACAGCGGCGCCCGCAGCGTCTCCGACGGTAACGGTGACCAGATTTCCGAGTTCGCCAACACCTACTGCCTCAACGGTTCCAACGAAGCTGTCCTGGGTTATGCCAACTATGTGGCTCCTCACCGTGTGATTGGTAACATCGCCTACACCATCAACGAAGGCAAGCACGCTGCTACCAAGCTGAGCCTCTTCTACGAGGGTTACAACATCGGCTTCATCAGCTCCTACTCCTACTCCCGCGTTTCTTACCTGATGAACAATGTGAGCGGCGGTACCGGCGCTTCCCAGCTCATCTACATCCCCACCGCCACCGAACTGGCTTCCATGCCTTGGGGCGACATCACGGACAAGGACGGCAACGTGACTCAGAGCGCCGCCGACAACAAGGCCGCCTTCGAGGCCTTCATCGCCAGCGACAAGTACCTGAGCAAGCACCGTGGCCAGTACAGCGAGCGTAACGGCGCCGTGGCCCCTTGGCTGAACCGCTTCAACGTACGCATCGCCCAGGATGTTTACTTCAACATCGCCGGCAAGAAGCAGACCGTGGAGATTGGTCTGGACATCAAGAACGTAGGCAACCTCCTCAACAACAACTGGGGTGTTTACAAGCAGATGAGCACCAACACCATCCTCAAGTACGAGAACGACCAGTACACCTTCACCAAACCCGAGTGGAAGAACCTGGCCAGCGTGAACTCTACTTGGCAGATGCTCCTGAGTGTCCGTTACGCTTTCTAGTCATAACGACACCTTTTCAAATAGTCCTCGCCCTACGGGCGGGGATTTTTTTTTGTCAAAAACTATCCTTATATTTGTACGTATTGTCACTAGACAATAACCGGGATCAATATTTATTCAAGATATCTTTATGAGAAACGCTTTTAAAAGCCTGCTGCTCACCTGCATAACCATGCTGGTGGGCATTGTTGCCTTTGCGCAGGTGACCACCTCCTCCATGAGCGGACGCGTCACGGACGAAGTGGGCCCTGTGATTGGTGCCACCGTACTGGCCGTGCATCAGCCCACGGGTTCCCAGTTCTATGCCATCACCGACGCAAGGGGTTATTATCGGCTCAACAGCATCACCTCCGGCGGTCCCTACACCGTCACCGTCGCCTGCATGGGTTACACGGACGCCGTGTTCAAGGACATCAGCGTGGCCCTGTCGGACAACCTGGTGCTGGACGTTGAACTGGCCGAGGAAAGCCTCACGCTGGAAGGCGTGGTGGTGAGCGCCGAAGGACGCACCTCCAACATGCGCAGCGACCGCGCCGGTGCCATCACCTCCATGTCCTCCAAGGAGATCATGACCCTGCCCACGGTTAGCCGCAGCATGAACGACCTCCTCAAGCAGACCCCCCAGGCCTTCGTGGACGGTTCCAAGGTTTCCATCGGCGGCGGTAACTACCGTCAGTCCTATGTGACCGTGGACGGTGCCGCCTTCAACAATGCTTTCGGTATCGGCTCCAACCTGCCGGCCGGCGGCAGCCCTATCTCCCTGGACGCCCTGGAGCAGATGGCCATCTCCGTCACGCCTTACGACGTGCGTCAGAGCGGCTTCACCGGCGGTGGCATCGCCGCCACCACCAAGAGCGGTACCAACCAGTTCACCGGAACGGCCTACGTCTTCTTCCGCAACCAGGATATGATTGGCCGTGAAGTGGCCGATTACGCCCCGCTCACCCTGGACGCCAGCCGTTACCTGATGTACGGCGCCTCCGTGGGCGGCCCCATCGTCAAGGACAAGCTCTTCTTCTTCCTGAACGTGGAGGCCGATAAAAGCATTTCTCCCGGCCCCAGCCGCCGTCTGTCCAACTACATCGACGACGGTACCGGCACCCTGGTGCGAGACGGAGACAAGGAAGTGTTCACCGACGGCTCCGACGGCGTGGCCCGTCCCAGCGCCGTGGTGCTGGACGCCTTCCATGACTATCTCCTGAATAACTACGGCTACGACACCGGCGTGTACAAGGGCTATTCCACCGAATCCCCGTCCCTGAAGATCCTGGCCCGCCTGGACTGGAATATCAGCCGCAACCATAAGCTGAACGTGCGTTACAGCCTCACCAACTCCAAGTACGCCAGCACCATGTCCGGCTCTCTCACGGGCTTCAAGGATACCGGTTACGCTCCCAAGGGCGGCCGTACCTCTATGTACTCCATGTACTACAAGAACGCCCGCTACTATCAGGAGCAGAACTTCTACTCCGTGGCCGCCGAACTCAACTCCCGTTTCCTGGACGGTAAGCTGAACAACACCCTGCGTGCCACCTATTCCCACCAGTACGACCCCCGCAGCCAGGAAGGCGGTTACTTCCCGGGCGTGGATATCGTTGTGGGTACCGGCAGCGACCGCGCCATCTACACGGTCATCGGCTCTGAGACCTACACCTACGGCAACCTGCGTGACGTTCACACCGCCCTCGTAACGGATGAACTCACCCTGAGCGCCGGCATCCACAACCTCCTGCTGGGTGCCCAGTTCGAGTACAACCACACCACCAACGGTTACCAGACCCAGGGTGGCGGCGCCTATGTGTTCGAGTACGCCGACGAACAGGCATTCTATTCCTCCATCCTGAACGGAACGGTGTTCAACAATCCTTCCCAGTTTGCCGTCACCCACGGCAATAACGCCAAGCTCACCCAGGAATATCCCACTTTCCAGTATGAGCAGGCTTCCGTCTATCTGCAGGACCAGATGAACGTCTCCAACAACTTCCGCCTCACCGCGGGTATCCGTCTGGAGTATCCGTTCTATCCTTCCATCGCCTACAACGACAACCCTTATGTGAAGGCCACTTCCTTCCATCCCACGGATACCAATCCTACCGGCACCTACGACACTTCCAAGCTGCCTAAGGCACAGATCACCCTGTCTCCCCGCGTGGGCTTCAACTGGGATCTGTTCGGCAACCGCAAGGTGGTGCTCCGCGGCGGTACCGGTATCTTTGTGGGCCGTCTGCCCTTCGTGTGGATCGTAGCCCAGGCCGGTAACTCCGGTGTGGTGCAGACCTCCATCAACCGCAAGGCTCCCGAGGACATCCCCGCCATCGGAACGGACCGCAGCGCCATCATCCAGGCCCTGTATCCCGGCGGTTACACGCCCCAGATTGCCTCCAAGCTCACCCAGCTCACCCTCATCGACCCCGCCATCAAGAATCCCCGCAACTGGAAGTCTTCCCTGGCCGTGGATCTGGACCTGGTACCCGGCTGGAGCTTCAGCGTAGAAGGCGTGTACAGCAAGGAGATGTATCCTACCACCATCACCAACATCGGCCTCAAGGATCCCACCTCGGCCACCGAGGTGCAGGACATCAGCGCCCGCCCGTACTGGAACAATGGCAACTACGACGGCAGTATGGCCGATGTCTTCCTTCTCAGGAACGTGAACAACAAGGCCCTCTGGGGCTACTACGCTTCCGTGACCGCCACCCTCACCAAGAAATTGTGGAAGGGTCTCAGCGGTAGCATCAGCTACACCTACACGGACGCCAAGTCCATCAACGACGGTATCGGCGACCAGGTGTCGTCGGCCTGGAAGGCCCTGGTGTCCAAGCGCGGCACCAACAACATGGAGCTGGGTACGCCCAACTACGTGATGCCGCACCGCGTGATGGGTAACATCACCTGGACCAAGGACTATTACAAGTACTTCGGTACCACCATCTCCCTGTACTACTATGGCGGTCCCCGCAGCCGCGGCAGCGTGGATTACGTGAACAACATCTACGGAGATGGCGCCTATCAGTACAGCCTCATCGACATCCCCACCTATCAGGACCTCTTCGGCCCCGATCCCTGGCAGTTCGAGACTTATACCTACAAGGACGCCGACAAGGTTACGCAGACTTACACCGCCGAGCAGCAGAGACTGGACCTGTGGGCCTACATCCAGCAGGATCCCTACCTGAGCAAGCACACCGGCGAGGTGGCCGAGCGCAACTCCAACGTGTCGCCCTGGGTCCATCAGTTCGACCTCAAGTTCGCCCAGAACTTCTACTTCTACACGGGCCGCAACCATCACAAGCACACCATCCAGCTGGGTATGGATATCCAGAACGTGGGCAACATGCTCAATCCCTACTGGGGCAATGTGTGGTCGCTCAACGCCAGCGACGGCTACGGCAACACCAAGCCGCTGGACCTGACCAACCCGGACAAGGTTTACCTGGAGGGTGCCAAGCCCATCTTCAAGTTCCAGCGTAACGGAACCAAGACCCTGGACAGCACCTTCTCCCGTTCTTCCAGCACGGGCAGCACCTGGTCTATGATGATCAGCGCACGTTACATCTTCTAATCCCTGCGCCTTATGAAACTCAAGCATATCATTTCCGGTTTGGCCGTCATCCTGGCCACCGTGGCCTGCACCAACGATACCTTCGACGTGAAGGATCCGCAGGTAACTACCGATATCACCTCCTATGTGCTGGATACCCCCGAGGCCGGTTCATTCGACATGGTCTTCCACAGCAACCTGCCCTGGGAGATCAAGGTGACGCCGGCCAATGCCAGCAGCAACGTGTCCGACATCAAGGTGAATCCCTCTTCCGGCGCCGGTTCGGAAAGAGCCATCACCGTTACCGTGACCTACAAGGCCAACAAGGACCTCAAGCGTGAAGCCATCATTTCCATCACCACCAACGCCCTGGGCGCCTCCGTGCGCCTGAGCCAGCCTGGCGAGAACGATCCCACCGAGGTGAAGGGCTCCCTGGCCACTCCGTACATGCCGTACGACCTGGTGGCCGACATGATGGGCGGCAACATCCCTTCCACCGACATCTATGTCCGCGGTATCGTTTCCAAGGTGAAGGAAATCAGCACCTCGTACGGTAACGCCACCTTCTGGCTCACCGACGACGGCGTCCAGCCCGACGATGACAACAAGGCCTTCCAGGTGTACCGCGCCAAGGACTATGGCCTGGTGAACATCTCCCGTGAAGACCTGCTGAAGGAAGGTGACGTGGTCACCGTATTCGGCGGCGTCACCGTGTACGGCGGCAATACGCCCGAGACCAAGCAGAACGCGGCCCAGATCCTGGCCGTGAACGGCGTGGGCACCGCTTATGGTGACGGCTCGGAAGAGCTTCCTTATAATGTAGGCGCCGCCATGGCCCGCATCCTGGAAACCGGAGAAACCTCCACCGAGGAAGTGTTCGTGATGGGCGTCATCGCCCAGATTAAGGAAGTGAGCCCCTCTTACGGCAATGCTACCTATTATATTACCGACGACGGCTATATGCCGGCCGACCCGGCCTCTGTGGTCCAGGTGTTCCGCGGCAAGTGGTTTGGCGGTGAATCCTTCACCTCCGAAGACCAGATCCAGGTAGGAGACGCCGTCGTCATCAAGGGAACCCTCGTCAATTACAAGGGCAATACCCCCGAGGTGAACCAGGGCAACGTCATTGTGGAACTCAACGGTAAAACCGACCCGAATAACTAATAACAAAACTATAATCCCATGAAATTCAGAAACCTTATTTTGGCAGTTATCGCCGGTGCAGCTCTCCTGACCGGCTGTAACAAGGAAGTGGACCTGGGTCCCGCCAAGCTGGAAGTGAATCCCACCGACGTGGCTTTCTCCCAGTCTGCAATCGCTTCCCAGGATATTACCCTTACTGCTACGCGCGACTGGGCCGTCACCGGCTTGCCGGACTGGATTGCCCTGAGCAAGGAAAGCGGTTCTGCCAACACGCAGAGCCAGACCATCACCCTCTCCGTCACGGAGAACAAGGGGAACAACCGTAGCGCCACCCTCACCTTCACCATCGGCTTCGCCCGCGCCAACATCGCGGTGAGCCAGGTGGGTCCCGAAGGAGAGGTGGACAACGGCGACGGCACCAAGGACAAGCCCTTCAACGTGGCCGGCGTCATCGACTACGTGAACGAGCTGGGCGCCGATGTCACCAGCCCCAAGAACGTATACGTGATGGGTAAGATCAGCGCCATTTCCGAGGCCTTCACCACCCAGTACGGAAACGGTTCCTTCGTCATCTCCGACGACGGCGAAACCACCGGTTCCCAGTTCACCGCCTATCGCGTGCTGTACCTGGGCAACAAGAAGTTCGCCAGCGGAGACACCCAGATTGAGGTGGGTGACGACGTTATCGTCTACGGTAAAGTGGTGAACTACAAGGGCAATACCCCCGAAACCTCCCAGAATGCTGCCTTCCTGTACAGCCTGAACGGCGTGAACAAGGGCGGCGACGAAGGTGGCGGCGGCGGTGAAAGCGCCGAGCCTCAGGGCAAGGGTACCCTGGACAATCCGTTCAACGTGGCGGCTGCCATTGCCAAGGCCGTAGAGACGGGTGAAACGGCCACTGAAACCGAATACTATATTAAGGGTAAGGTGGGCACTGTGACCGATCAGTTCAATGCCCAGTACGGCAATGCTACCTTCACCATGGTGGACGAAGGCTACTCTGCCACCTTTACCGCTTACCGTGTCAAGTACTTTGACAACAAGGCTTGGGCCCTGGGCGGCAAGGAACTCGCCGAAAACGACGAGGTCATCGTCTGCGCCAAGATTGTGAACTTCAAGGGCAATACCCCGGAAACCTCCGGCGGTTATGTCTATTCCATCAACGGTGAAGGCGGCGGCGGTGTCCAGCCCGGCGGTGAAGATGCGCCCAAGGGTAACGGTACCCAGGCCGATCCTTTCAACCCGAAGGCTGCAGCCGTCGAGGCCGGCAAGCTGGAACCCGGTGCCAAGACCGAGAGTGACTACTATATCAAGGGTATCATCTCCTCCATCAAGTACACCTTCAGCGCCCAGTACGGCACCGCCACCTTCGACATCTCCGAAGACGGTACCACCAACGGCACCCAGTTCACCTGCTACAGCGTTTACTACTATGACAACAAGCCTTGGGTCGAAGGTAACGACCAGGTAGAAGTTGGCAAGGAAGTACTCATCTGCGGTAAGCTCACCAACTACAACGGCACACTGGAAACCGCCAGCAAGGAAGCTTATATCGTAAGTATGGGCGGTGGCGGTCTCATTCCTCCTACCGGAGAAGGTACGCTGGAGAATCCGTTCACCGTGGCCCAGGCCATTGCAAAGGCCGTGGAAACCGGCGAAACCGCTACCACCGAGGTGTACTTCATCAAGGGTAAGGTTGCTGCCGTATCCCTGAGCGCCCAGTACAAGAACGCCGATCTGGATCTGATCGACGAAGGCAACACCGAAGCTATCTTCAAGGCCTTCCGCATCAAGGGCTTCGAGGGTGCCGACATCACCGGTGAAGAACCCATCGTGGTTGGCGACGAAGTGGTCGTATGCGGCAACATCGTCAACTACAAGGGCAATACCCCTGAAACCACCCAGGGCGGCAAGCTCGTCACCTGGAACGGCAAGACCAGCTTCGACGGCGGCGGCGTGGAGCCCGGCGGAGACGTAGACTTCGACAAGGCCACCACCATCAAACTGAATAACGAAAGCACCTGGACAGAGGCCACCGACGGCACCTACAAGGCCGGTTTTGAGACCACCTCTTCCAACGGTATCAAAGTGGGTGTTTACAAGCACTCCAGCACCTCCAACATCATTGCCCCGGACCAGTACAGCGCCCGCGTTTACAAGAGCGCCGTCATTTCCATCAGCGCTCCCGCCGGCAAGAAGGTCCTGGGCGTCCGCTTCAAGGCCAATGACCTGAACAGCGGCCAGTATTGTCTGGATCTCACGGTCCTGGAGCCTGCATCCGGTACCGTTACGGCCAATAAGGAAACCTTCATGATTGGCGACTGGACCGGTTCGGCCGACAAGGTTGTCTTCCAGGCAGCTGCCGGTCAGACCCGTCTGGTAGAAGCCTATGTGGTCCTGGACGGCGAAGGCGGCGGTGACCAGCCCGGTGGCGACACCCCTGGCGGCGACGATCCCAAGCTCCCTGTGAACGACGGTCTCACCGAGGAAACCGCATTCACCGTACAGGATGCCGTCTATGTATCCAAGACCCTCACCGACGACAAGGAATTCTATGTGAAAGCCGTGGTGGGTAAGGACATCAGCATCAAGAACGGCGCCGCTTCCTTCGAGCTCCTGGACGGTACGACCGACGAAAAGCTCACCGTGGTGAAGGCCAAGTCCTTCGATGGCGCCGAGTTTGACGGCACCGAACCGCTGGATTGGCTGGACGAAGTGGTCCTCAAGGGTAAGGTGAAGGAATACAGCACCCTCCCGGCCCTGCTGGAAGGCGTATTCGTGAAGTGGAACGGCAAGACTTCCTTTGTGGAGCCCGTGGCTCCCGCCAATGACGGTCTTACCCTGGAGACTGCTTTTACGGCCAGCGAGGCCCGTGCCTGGGTTCTGGCCAACATTACCGGCAACAACAACACCGGCGAGGCCAAATACTA
>JAEEGL015046131.1_pt1 | contig 10914 bp, 8 predicted proteins | sample 9134231 | NCBI WGS metagenome assembly JAEEGL01 (sample SAMN16246548, study PRJNA631951) | gut metagenome | biome: gut microbiome; feature: rumen; material: fiber-attached | host: Bos | place: Iran: Karaj | collected 2018-10
ACATAGACAAAAATTTGAAAATAGCGGTAGATTGTTCAAACGGTTCAGCTTCCGCCACAGCGGAAAAATTATTTAAAAAATTAGATTTAAATCCGATAATCTTATTTGATAAACCTAACGGAATAAATATAAATGATAATTGTGGCTCAACAGCCCTTGACAATTTAACAAAATACGTAAAAGAAAACGGATTTGATTTAGGAATAGCATTCGACGGAGATGCTGACCACTGTTTAATGGTTGACAATCTCGGGAATGTTATAGATGGTGATGCTATAATTGCAATATGTGCTAATGATATGAAAGCTGAAGGAAAACTTAAGAACAACACTTTAGTCGGAACGATTATGTCCAATTTAGGCCTTAAAAAATTCTGCGAGCAAAACGAAATTAATTTTTCAGAAACCAAAGTCGGTGACCGATATGTTCTTGAGCGAATGAAAAAGGAAGATTACGTTATCGGCGGCGAACAATCGGGGCACGTTATATTCCTTGACTACTCAACAACCGGCGACGGACAGTTAACCGCAGTACAGTTCTTAAACGTACTTTCCAAATCAAAAAAGAAAGCTTCCGAACTTAATCAATCAGTAAAAAAATATCCGCAAAAATCCACCACAGTAAATATAAAACGTGAACAAAAAGGACTTTTAGCAAGAAACGAAACTATAGTGAATTTTATAAATAACAAAAATGCGCAGCTAAACGGCTGCGGAAGGTTAGTAGTACGAGAATCAGGCACAGAGCCAAAAATACGCATAATGGCAGAACTTGACAACGAAGAAAAACTACAAGAACTTTTAAATGAAGCTACAAATATAATTTCTGAAAATATATAAATTTATTTTATCAATTCGAAAGGGAACAAAAACTTAATTTAATCATGAGATACACTTCTGACTGGAAAGATTACACTCTACTTGACACTACCTGCGGAGAGCGGCTGGAGATTTGGGGGGATCAGATTTTAATACGTCCCGACCCTCAAGTTATATGGAAAACAAAAAAAGATGACATTCGCTGGGAACAAAGCGACGCTATTTATCACCGCTCCAACAAAGGCGGTGGATACTGGGAAAAAATAAATAAAAACATGCCGAACTCATGGGTCATATCCTATGGCGACTTAAAATTTGGAATCAAAATGATGAATTTTAAGCACACAGGAATATTCCCTGAGCAAGCAGTAAACTGGGATTTGTTTAGAAAAATAATATCATCCAAAAAACAACAAATGAACATTTTAAACCTATTTGCATACACGGGCGGCACAACTCTTGCATGTGCGAGCGCAGGAGCTAAAGTTTGCCATGTTGATGCCTCAAAAGGAATGGTCTCTTGGGCACGTGAAAATGCCAAGCTTTCAAAACTTGACTCCTCCCCCATCCGCTGGATAGTAGATGATTGCGAAAAATTTGTAACACGGGAAATCAGACGAAATAATAAGTACGAAGGTATCATAATGGACCCGCCCTCTTATGGCAGAGGTCCAAAAGGCGAAATATGGAAAATTGAAGACAGCATATTTGATTTTATAATACTTTGCGAATCCGCCCTTTCCGAAAACGCACAATTTTTTGTAATAAACTCTTATTCTACGGGACTTTCACCATCGGTTATGGAGTATTTACTTTCAAAAATTATAAAAGAAAAGCGTGGCGGATTTGTATATTCAGCTGAGATCGGAATACCCGTAGAAAACTCAGGGCTTATCATTCCTTCGGGAGCTACCGCCATTTGGAGCAAAGAGAAATTATTTTAAAAAATAAATGTCTTATTGATATATTAATAAACAATATTAAAATTCAAGAAGGTGAGTAAAAAATAAATAAAATAATAGAATTTAAAAATACATCGTATGAGTATCTTGATGAGTGGAACGGGGCTAAGGTAACTGCTTTTAAAAATTTAAATTTTAGTATAAACAAAGGTGATTTTATCACTCTAATGGGTCCTAACGGGTGCGGAAAAACTACTCTTGCAAAACATATAAACGGCCTTTTTACACCTACATCAGGCGATGTCTACATAAATGAAATAAATACCAAAAACGAAGCTCACTTTACGGATATCAGGAAAATGGTTGGGATGGTATTTCAAAATCCGGATAATCAAATGGTTGCCTCAACGGTTGAGGAAGAAATTGCTTTTGGACTTGAAAATTTGTGTTTTCCGCCGGAAGATATGCCGAGAATAATAGATGATTCTTTAAAAAAAGTAGGACTCCAAGGCTTTGAAGAAAAAACCATATATTCGCTTTCGGGCGGTCAAAAACAGCGTGTAGCAATTGCATCTGTTCTTGCTATGAATCCTCAAATTATAGTTTTGGACGAACCGACTTCCATGCTCGACCCCGAGGGCAAAAAAGATGTAATGGGAATCTTAAAACATCTAAATAAATCCCAAAATATTACGATAATCCTGATAACTCACTATATTGAAGAAGCACTTGAATCGGATAAAACAATAATAATGGAAAATAATCAAATAAGTGATTTTGGAGATCCAAAAGATATATTTTCGAACTTTGAAAAATTAGATATCGGAAATTTCATTCCTTTGGACACAACCGATATCCTACTTTTTCTTAAATCAAAAGGATATAATGTTTCGATTGGTGCTTTCGATGCGAAGTCTTGCGCAAACGAAATCATTAAAGTTATATCTTAAAATCAACTGAAATAGGAACGCGTCATGCTAGAAACAAAAAATCTTTGCTATGAATATAATTCGGAATCAAAAAATCCTAAACAAGTTATAAACAACTTAAATCTATCATTAAACCAAGGGGATGTACTCGGAATAATCGGTAAAACCGGTTCCGGAAAGTCGACTTTGGCTCGGCTTTTGTGCGGACTTTTATCCCCCACCTCAGGTGAAATACTCTTAAAAAATATAAATATTAAAAAATATTCCAAACCAATATGCTTTGAAATTGGCCTTGTATGCCAATATCCCGAAAATCAGCTTTTTTGCAAAACCGTATTTGATGACATTGCTTTTGGACCCAAAAATAAAGGACTAAAAGAAAAAGATATTGAAAAACTGGTAATTGAAAGCGCAAATTTTACAAATTTAGACTTAAATTTACTTAGTCGTTCTCCGATAACACTTTCAGGAGGAGAAAAAAGAAAATGCGCAATTTCGGGAGTAATAGCAATGGACCCGAACGTACTGATACTCGATGAGCCTACATCCGCACTTGACCCTAAAAGTCGCTTGGAGTTAATGTATTCCCTTAAAAAATATCAACAACAAAAAAATAAAACCGTTGTAATAATATCGCACGTTATGGAAGAAATTGCGTTTTTATGCAATAAGGTATTGGTTATAGACAACGGCGAACAAGCGTTGTTCGGCAAGACGGAAGACGTTTTTGATAAATATAATAAACTCAAAAAATTGGGATTAGATGTGCCGCTTACAAAAAAAGTGGTATATAATATAAATAAAAAAATCCATCACTTTAATAAAAGTATAATAACCCCGGAAAGCGCAAAAAAAGAAATACTAAAATTTATTACCGAATAAAAAGTTTATATACGGAAGGAAGTGAAGAAAAAGTTGGTAAACAACATATCTTTGGGTAAGTACTTGCCGGGCAAATCTCCTATGCACAAACTTGACCCGAGAGTAAAAATAATCTCATCTATCATAATGTTTTTTATTATATTTTTTTCTTTCACATACCTCTCCATATCTTTGCTTTTGTTATATTCAATATTTTTGGCATATAAATCGGAAATTCCTTTTGAAAAATATTTAAGCAGCGTAAAAAACATACTAATTATAGCTCTATTTACATCCTCTTTAAACTTATTTTTTGAATTGGAAACTTCTTTTTTATCTACGGGACAAATTTTAATAAAACCTATTATAATAAAAAACACATTAATGATTTTTTTACGCTTATTTATAATGGTTACCGTGAGCGCTACGCTTATATTTACAACATCTTATCAAGATTTTGCGTTTGCACTCGAAAATATTTTATCTCCCCTTAAATGCATAAAAATAAATCCTCAGGAAATATCTCTTACAATATCAATAGCACTTAGATTCATTCCTATTTTGTTTGATGAAACAAATAAAATAATATTGGCACAAAAAGCGAGAGGTGCAAATTTCAAGAACAAAAACATATTTAAGCAAATTAAATCCTATTCCTCCGTCTTTATTCCGGTTATAGTTTCTTCATTTAAAAAATCCGAAGATTTGGCAGTTTCTATGGAGTGTAGATGCTACGACAGCTTAAAAAAACGTACAAAACTAAAAGTTTTACATATCCAAAAATATGATATTATATTTTTAGCGCTTACCATAATTTTCTTTGCAGGAGTAATATTATGCAACAATCTGATAAACTTTTAAATAAAAATACTATTCCTAAAACAAAGCTAAGAAATATAATGGTTACCATATCTTATGACGGAAGCGCTTATCACGGATGGCAAATCCAAAAAAATGCTCTTAGCGTGCAAGAAGTATTTCAAAACGCACTTTTTAAAATAATAAAAGAAAAAACAGATATCAAAGGTTGCAGCCGAACAGATACAGGTGTACATGCAAAAATGTATGTAATAAATTTTAAGACAAGCTGTAAGATTGGGTGTAAAAACTTAGTTTTAGCGCTAAATAAATTTTTGCCGGGTGATATTTCCGCAATAGATTGCAAAGAGGTAGATAATGAATTCCATGCCAGATATTCTTGCATCGCCAAGGAATATATTTACAAAATATGGCACAACAAAATAAAAAATCCGTTTCTAGATAACCGAGCTTTGCATTATTGGTACCCTCTAGACGTCACAGAGCTAAATTTCGCAGCACAATATTTTTTGGGCAAACATGATTTTACCTCTTTTTCAACTCTCGACAACAAACGTGAAGCAAAAAACATGATAAGAACCATAGAATCTTTCCAGGTGTACCAAGCTCTGAATGATGAAAATATTATAGAGTTCAAAGTAAAAGCCGACGGATTTTTATATAACATGGTTCGTATAATGGTAGGAACACTTTTAAGAGTTGCACAAGGTAAAATAAAAAAAGAAGACATACCCATGATAATTAATTCAAAAAATCGCTCCAAAGCAGGCCCCACGGCCCCCGCTCAAGGACTATATTTAAACAAAGTATTTTATTAAAAAAAGTAGGTGAACTAAAGCAATTTAGTGCTAAAAAATTATGAAAATAAAAAGATGCTTGTATAAAATAAGAAAATGTCTATCTTTTTGCCTAATACCATACCAAAAGTTCCAAACCTTTAAGAATAAGACAGAAAAAAACAAAAAATTATTCAAGGATATAAAAAACATATCGATTATACTACTTTGTAATTTCCTTTTTATAGTGATTTGGGTAAACAGAATTAGTTTTTATCCCGAAAATATTATACTGTTCATAAAAAATAGTTTTACGCCCAGCATTTCCGACTGTCAATTCCCGTACAAGCTCCATAGCAGCACCACATCGGCGGAAAATTTTCAGCTTTCAAGTGGCGGCCTGTGCGTACTTAGCGATACCGGGTTTAGTATTATAAGTGGAGGCAAAAAAATACTCAAATCCGAAAAACACAGTTTTAGCAATCCTGCGCTCAAAACAAGCGGCATGCGCCAAATAATTTTTGACCGTGGAGGAACAGATTTTAAAATTGAAAGCTCTTCCGATACTCTTTTTCAAGGTTCAACCGACAAAAATATAATTTCCTGCGCAATATCCGAAAACGGGGTTTTTGCAATAGCCAAACAATCCATAAGTCACCTTGCGGAAATGAATGTTTACAATAAAAACGGAAGAGAAAAGTATAAGTATTGCTTCTCCGACTACTACATCTCCGACATAACACTAAATTCTTTTGGAACAGAAGGCGCCGCCTGCGGTATTGACAGCAATAACGGAAATATAATCTCAAATATTTATATAATCAATTTTAGCTCCGAAACACCCAAACACCAATTTTTACTTGAAGATAACATGGTAACAAAAATCGAATATCTACCTAATGGCAATGTACTTGCTATAGGTGATAAGTATGCAGCTTTTTTAAATATAAATTCGGATTCTATAAATAAATTCGACTATGAAAATAAACTCCTCAAATTTTACGATATAAACAAACAAGATAGCATTTGTTTTTGTTTGTCTTCATCAGTTAATGAAACGGGTGAGGATGAAATCATAATTTTTAATAACTATGGCAATGAGATACGCAAAATAAAAACCTCCGAAAGCTTTTCCGGTATTGCAAAACATAAAAATAGAATCATAGGTATCACTAAAAACAAGATAATATCCTATAATTCTCATGGTCATTATGAAGGCTACATGGAATTTTACAACAACGCAAAGAAAATAATTTTAACGTCACATTCCAATGCATATACACTTGAAAACGGAGTAATAAACAAAGTAAAAATTAAAAATCTCAAAAGAGATTAAGAAATAACATTTGCTCCGTTTTTCCTTGCTAATTCCGCTATATTCTTATGGCAGGTAAAAACAATTACCTGTCTTTCTTTTTGGTAATTGGCATACTCTTCAAAAAATTTTATAACCTTTTCAAGTCGCACATCATCGTACTGAATAAATGCATCGTCGAGAATCAACGGTACATTATTATCAGATGAAATAAATTCTGATATTGCTATCCTAAGAGCCAAATATGCTTGATCTATCGTACCGCTACTAAAATTTTCACAATCGTAAAATCCGGCATTTTTGTTAACCACTATGCCATAATCCTTGCCGATATGTATCTTATGGTATGCACCATCTGTCAATAGTTTAAAAATTTCGGAAGCGCGCCTATCAAGCTTGGGATTAAAATCGCGCCTTAATTCGTCGGCTGATTCTTCCATAGTTTTAAGCGCAATTTGCAAACTTTCGTTATATTTTTCAGCACTTAAAAGATCCTCTTTGTATAAGGATAATCTCTTTTCCAAATTTTCTATGTTTTCTTCGGGTGTTTTTATGCTTTTTTGTGTTTCCACATACTTTTCTTCCAAATTAAGGTTTTTAAGATAATCAAACCTTTCTTCAATTTTCTTAATTTTATCTTCATCATACTCACAATTTATTTCCGCACACTTTATTTGTTCTCGACAAGATTTTAGAAAATCGAGGTCAGCATTTCTAAATCCTAACACCGCAAGTTTAACATTTATCTGCTGATCAAAGGATTTGATTTGTGAAGATAAATTTAAAATTCTATCCATTACACTAAGTGCTTCTTCTAAATTAGAAACCTTACTATAAAGCGAAACTTTCTTTATAAACTTAAGCTCGCTAGATTTGAACTCTCTTAAAAAAGCATCATAAGATTTTTTTAGCTTATTAATACTCTGATTTTTGGCATATAATTCATAATATCCTTGAATTGATTTACAGTGCTTGGAAATTATTGAATCGTTTATTGATTTTTCTTTTCTATAAATCTTTTGTTCTAATTCTTTAATTGAGTTCTCCAAAATGTTTTTTAAGTTTTTTCTAAGATTACTAAGATTTTCAGATTTTGATAAAATATCCAGATCAATACTTTTTATTTTTGCATCATAAGATTCACTGTAACTTTCATAAGCGTCCTTGAGCTTTTCATTTAATTCTGAAATTTCATCATTTCTTCTTTTAGATGAAACAATACCCCATATACCAAAACCAATAAATATAGGAAAATAAACATATGCCGGCACATACATCTTAGTCATAAAAGAAAGCGCCAAAAGCAAAACAAAAACCGTTATATTCACACTTTGCAATAAAGCACCCGTATTATTATTTTTTTCAAGGGCTCTTATTTCCTTTTTTGTTTTCTCTTTCTGAATTCCTATATTTTCTGCCGCCTCAACCGCTTGCTTGTCCGTATCAGCTTTAAAATTCCTTAATTTTTCTATGCTACTATCAGTTTTTTCGCATTCTTTAAAATTATTTATAAGATTAGTGTATTCGCTAGGACTTAAAATCTCCTTAACTGCAAAATCGTTACTCAAAAAATATCGGCGTGGATTTAAAATAACTTCTTTCAATACGCCGCTTATTCGTTTAAGATTGGTTTCTGCTTCTTTTTTATCTTTCAAAGCACTATTAAACCCGCTCATTTCTTTTTCTGAAATAACAGGCTCTTTTTTATCCACCGAATTTAAAACATTTTCAAGCTCTTTTAGCTTGGAAATACCGGATTTAACTGCCTTGTATTGCTCGCCAAGGGTTTTCACATATTCATAAATTTTATTATAAGGAATTCCAAGATCATCAATCAGTTTTTGCCTGCTGTTAATCAACTCAATTGTTGCATCAATCTGTTCACGTTTATTAGTTTTCGCAACATTATCAAGTATTTCAAAAAGCTTGTTTTTTTCTTTCCTTAAAGATTGAATTTTTAAAAGCTCTTCGGCAAATTTTTGGTTTAATTCATCCGTAACCTTACAGTTGTATATTTTTTTGTTTATATCATTTATACTCTGCTGTTTTTCGCGAATTATTCCCCCACTGCCCTTAGCGGGCCTAAGAGCCTTTATAGCTTCTGCAATTCTCTTCATAACTTCGCTTTTAGAAACATCTTCTTCGCCAGTTTCGGATAAATTTGCAATAATTTTATCTGCCAAACTATCTTTTGAATTTCTTTCGTTTTGAAAATCGTCTCTGCCAAGACTTCCTATGTAGCTACTGCGTTCAAAGCTCTTTATATCTATGCCAAATAAACGCTCCCCTACCTCTTCTTTTTTACCAAGCTCCACATTTTCACCGGTAGAAAGATTTCGAAAAACAACCACATCCTTCGATGGCGAATCCGGACTAATATCTTTTTGGACTTTATATAGACTACCTTTGTGCAAAAATTCAATAGAACCACGCATAACAGCACCGGACCAAGGCATACTTCTTTTACGAAGTTGCTTATCTTTTACACTAACACCTCTACCACTACCTACTCGGCTATAAAACATCATCTTTAAAAATCTCATAAGTGTAGATTTACCAAATTCATTTGGGCCATATATAACTTGGAGTCCCTCATCTAGATTCATGTCAAATTTTTCTAATTTACCAAATCCCGAAATTTCAATGTCTTTGATTATCAATTATATTTCACATCTCTTTCAAATGCTTTTAGACCCAACTTTAAAGCCAATTTATTTGCATCTTTTTCTTCATCTGTGATTGCGGCTTCTATTTTAGCCAACATTTTTTTGATAAATATACTCTTAAAATCATTTCTAAATTTAAGTTTTTCGATATCTATTTCAGTTTCCGTTTTATCAATCAATTTTGCAAAAAATATTTTGTCGTTTATCTGCAACTCTACACTATGTATATCCACAAAAAAGTCCTCAGAAGTATAGCCTGTAAGTACTATTTTATAAAGGTTATCATAATAATTTGCGCCAAAACGCTCCTGAAGCTCATTTAATATTTTGTCTATTATATCATATTCAGAATTTAAGTGTGAAATATTTACTTCCAAATTTTCATAAATTCTTCTGCTTACCTCTCTAAATTCAAGCTCACAAATTCCCTTTGCAATAGTACCGATATAAAAGCCCTTTGCACCTATTTCATCAAACCCACTTCCTTCAGGACAGCCTGGATATGCAAAGTGTGTTTTTCCCACACAACCTATATTACTGCGCTTGTGAATATGCCCAAGCGCTATATAATCCATTCCACTAGTTTCTATATCACGAGCGCTTATTGGGCAATAATCATCTGTTTCGGCGTTAGATAAATTACCATGAATAACACAAAGATTTATTTTGTCTCTATCCACATCCACTAAATTCATAAAGTTTTTATTCTTGTAAGGGCTTACAAATGCTGCCCCCCAAATATCTAAATCATATTCTGGAAAACTAAACTTATCCATTTTTAAATCCTTGAATATAAAAACATTTTCGGGCCATTTTGTATTATAAGGCGAATCAGGCGTGAATGGATCGTGATTTCCCGGAGAAATTATTATCTTGAAACTAACCTTTGCAAAAACCTTTTTCAGCTCTTTTAAGTATGCTCCCGAAATACTTACGTCATCAAATAAATCGCCAGCAATAAGCAAAAAATCAACATTTTCATCCTCGCAAATCTTAACTATCTTGTAGAAAGTACTTACTATTTCGTTGATCCGCTGTTCATATCTAATACCTATGCCTCTACATTTTGCGCCTAAGTGTACATCTGCAACATGTGCTATTTTCACTTGCATTAAATCACACCTTTTAATTTATTTGATTTTCCGAAATATTAAACATTGATTTTCTAAACCTGATATTGTATAATAATTTTAAATCTATTATAATCTATAATCAAGTGTATGTAATTCAACATACAACCGAGTGGGTGCCATGCGACGAATGGTCGTGAACCATGTCAGGCGGGGAACCGAGCAGCATTAAGCGATATGTTTCGTGCGATGTGGTTAATTCATTCGGTTGTATGTTGAATTACTCGTAAAGCAAAAACGCTAAGTGAGGTTTTGACTGTGTATCAAGCATTATACCGCAAGTGGCGCCCTAAAATATTCGATGACGTTATAGGTCAAGATCAGGTTACCAAAACCCTAAAAAATGAAGTTTCCACTGGGAAAATATCTCACGCATACCTTTTTACAGGATCTAGAGGCACAGGCAAGACTTCGTGCGCTAAAATTTTGGCAAAATCGATAAACTGCAAAAATCCAAAAGAAGGAAATCCATGCGGGGAATGCGAAATATGCAAAGGTATAGAAGCCGACAGCCTACTCGATATATCCGAAATCGACGCAGCAAGCAATAACGGTGTTGAAAATATAAGAAATATGCGCGAACAAGTTATGTTTTCGCCAACAAAATGCAAATATAGAGTCTATATAGTAGATGAAGTTCATATGCTATCCACCGGTGCTTTCAATGCATTCTTAAAAATTTTAGAAGAACCTCCTGC
>JAEEGL015359225.1_pt1 | contig 10914 bp, 7 predicted proteins | sample 9134231 | NCBI WGS metagenome assembly JAEEGL01 (sample SAMN16246548, study PRJNA631951) | gut metagenome | biome: gut microbiome; feature: rumen; material: fiber-attached | host: Bos | place: Iran: Karaj | collected 2018-10
GATCCGGTATCGTTTGTCGGTTTTAAAAGTATCGGATTCATTGCAACAACAGGCTCAACCCTTGCACACTCTGCCTGCACAACCTGTGCCCTTCCCATCTCAAGGCCCTCTTTTGTGATATACGAATTGAGCGCCATATTCTGTGATTTGAAAGGGGCTACCTTATATCCGTCATCCGCAAATATACGGCAAAGGCCTGCGGCGATCACGCTTTTGCCGACATTCGACATCGTTCCCTGGATCATAATGCTGGCGGTTTTTTTCTTCGTAACACGCGGCTTCTTTTGCGCTTCACCTTTTGACCATGGCATATCTCCGAGGATCTTCGTGTTCATACCCTCAATATGATAAAGACTTCTGATGAAATCCTCCCGGAAAACTTCTTCGGGAGTCCCGATCATCCGTACCTGCCCTTCGCCAAGTGCTACAACGGTATCTGAAATATTTCTTGCAACCTCAAGTTCATGCACGGACATAAGTACCGCCGTGTTCTTTTCGCGAGCAAATGCTTTTATCTTCTGCAGGATATCTATCTTGTGCCTTATATCAAGATATGAAGTAGGCTCGTCAAGTATCAGTATCCTCGGCTCCTGACATATCGCGCGTGAGAGCATCACACGCTGTTTCTGCCCGTCGCTGATATTATCAAACAGATCGTCTGCAAGTCCTTCGACATCTGTCCACTTCATCGCTTCGGTAACGGCTTTGCGGTCTTCATCGGACAGTATTCCCAAACTTCCCGTGTACGGGTATCGTCCTATCTCAACGACCTCACGGCATGTCATAAGTTCGGGCCTTACCCTGTATGTCATAACAACAGCCATCCTCTTTGCGATCTCGGATGACGAAAGACTCTTCCTGTCATCACCGTCCAGATAAACGACTCCTCCCCTGTCCTTAAGCTCACCGGAAAGCGTCTTCAGCAAAGTCGTCTTTCCGCAGCCGTTGGGGCCGATCAGCGAGACGATACGGCCGGGGGAGGCCTCAACACAAATGTCCCTGATGATGTCGGTCTTGTATCCTATATTGAGTTTTTCGCTCCTGATACCTTCTGACATTTACACTCAACCGTTCCTGTTCTTATCGCTTCTTCTTATCATCATATATATGACTACCGGTACAAGGAATACCGCCGTAACCGAACTGATCGAAACCTCCACCGGCGCGAAAACGTATCTTGCGATCATGTCACAAAAAAGCGTTATCGCCGCACCGCCCAGGAACGATGCTCCCACCATGATGCGTGCGTCATCTGTTCTGATACTTTGTCTTACAAGGTGCGGAACCGCTATTCCGACAAATGCCACGGGGCCCGCAAACGCTGTGACCGTCGCGGCAAGAAGACTCGAGATGACGATCAGCATGATACGCAGGAACAGAATGTTCACACCTACGCTTCTTGCGTAAGCCTCTCCGAGCCTGTATGCACTCATCGGTTTTTGTATAGTAAGCGTCATGAGAAGACTGATCACGATTATCACCGTTATGATCTTTATCTCGTCCCAGTTTATTCCGGAAAGGCTTCCCATCGACCAGTTATGAAGATTGACTATGTTTGAATCATCCGCAAAAGTCACTGCAAGATCGGTAATCGCGGAACATATGTAACCGATCATTATCCCGCATACTACAAGGATGCTCATGTTCCTTACCTTTACGGATATGACAAGAACGAACATCATGGCCGCAACGGCCCCGGCAAATGCGGACAATACCATCATGTTAAGGCCGATCTCTTTTCCTTTTGACAGGAAAAATATCATCGTAAACGCAACCGCAAGTTTTGCGCCTGATGATATTCCGAGTACAAAAGGTCCGGCTATCGGATTTGCAAAAAACGTCTGCAAAAGATATCCCGAAAGCGCGAGCGCGCCTCCGAGAAGAAATGCCGCAACGGTACGCGGAAGCCGGATATTTAATATGATCCCGGTATGCACCGCATCCGTACTTTCTCCCTTAAGCATTGCGATTATCTCCGACACGGAGATATCCGAACTTCCGAGTATTATGTTTGCCCATATCAGTATGACGATAAGCAGCGTTGTCATACCGAAAAAAATCACGCAGCGTCTCTTACCCATCGTTCTCATTCCAGTTTATAAAGATACGTATACTCCCTCTCAACACCGTTTTGTATATCGTTAAGATCCCTGACAAAATCCGCTATCCCCGTGGTGCGCTGGAACAGATCTCTTTTCGTACAATATACGTTTGAATTCTTTACAGCCTTAAAATCTTTGAACAGCACGTTCTTGCCGATAAGTTCATCAACCGAATATATCTGACCTCCGATCGTGCTGTTGTATATCAGAAAATCCGCGTCCGATACGGCTGCATAAAAATCCTCCATCTGCATGTTCATACCCGACTGTCCGCTGTCGCCTTCCACATTGGGCACATACTTTCCGCCGGACATCCTGATCATTTCCGTTATATAATCCCCCGATCTTCTCGTGTTGATCATCCCGTTTGCCGTCACATGAAAAAAAGCGATCGTCTTGCCGGTGTCCGGTTTTTCTTCAAGCAGGGGCTCTATTGCTTTTAACCGGTCGTCAAAAAAAGTTTCGGCTTCAGATGCTTTATCAAATAATGCTCCGTATACTTTGATCCACTCCAATCTCCCCAGCGGATGTTCCTCGTAGCTTGATGTCTCAACAAATACAGGAATGCCGAGTTCTTCAAGTTTCTCTTTGACCGCTGGGGTATGATAGATCATCGTATTTTCTATAGCAAGGTCACACCCGCTCTCAAGGATAAGTTCGTAATCGGGAGCACTGTACTTTCCGGCATATACAAGGTTTTCGTTTTCCATGGCAGCTTTTGCTTCATCGATATACCAGTCCTCTTCCTTCGTTCCCGAAAGAGCAACCCTATCCAGCGCACCGCACGCATTTACGAGATCCATTGAAGATGTGGATACAAGATAAGTCGCATCAAGCGGTTTTTGAAGAATCACAACGCTGTCCGGTATTCCTTCCGGCACATCACATCCTTCGGGGATGAGAAGATAGTCTCCGGAGTTTTCTATCGAGATATGTACATAGTCTTCGTATCTGTCGATCGAAAAACCTTTCGCGTAGCGAAGCTTAGTGCTGTCCGAAAGGTTCAGGCCCGCTGCCTCAAGCGACTTCTTTACCGTTTCTTTATCAGCCTTCGCACCGACTGTATCCTCTTTTTGAACATCATCTTTTTCTCCCCATATGATCACATATTCGATCTCGTGAGGTGTGCTCATTGCAACCGTGTCGGCAATGACGGTCAGGGGTTCGGTTATGTTATCGATATCAACGGTAAAGGTTGAAGGACCGCCTGTGTTCTCGTTGTCATAGCGTATTCCGTTTACGATCATGTAATCGTAATTTCTGCTGCTCCACACGAGCTTTGCGGTCATTTTACCGTCCGCCTCGATGACCTCAACCGGTGACTCGATGTATGCTTTCCCCGTCCCACCTTCCAAAGAGATGTCTACCGACATTGTCTTCGGGGTGTTCGTTTTCTCTTCCTGATATGCGGCAGTAACCCCCTGCGAAACGCAGGAGGTTACACCAAACATTACAACTGCAATACCAAGAAGTATTGCTATTCTTTTTATGATACCGTTTTTTTGCATTCGGCTTTTACTTTTCGGGTGATGTTACAACCACCTTATGGTCATACCACTTTCCTTTTGTTCCGATAAGCGCAAGGTCGAATTCCTTATCAAGATACGGAACCGGCACATCAAATCCGTTTACGGTCTCCGTTGTGCCGTCGCTGTATTTAACCTCATCCTTGGTCGGCTCGAGAAGTCTGGCGCCGTCTTTTTTCGCATCCGATGCCATACCGGGGAACAGATTTACGATCTTTTCGGACTGAAGACTGATATGGATCGTCATCTTGCCGTCCTTGACAGTGAGTTTTCCCATATCGTTATACTCTTCGTTAACTTTAAACATCGAACTGTCCGTAGTAAACTTAGCCTCGTACTCACCGTCTGCAAGTTCCGATGCCGCATCTGCTTCAGTCAGTTTTTTTCCGTCGTCTTTCATCGCCGAAGCTGTGTGCGCAACATACAGATCCTGAACTTCCTTGATCCTTCCGAGTCCTTCGATCTGACAGTCGATCGAGTCAAATGAGTTTGCCGCAGTGAACATGCTCTTCCATGAATCGTCGTCATCACCGGCCATATCGTTGTTGGCGTGATCTCCTGCAACTACCATGAGAGGACGAAGGATAACTTTCTTGTATCCTGCGTTCTTAACATCTTCTATAACGTTCTCACAAGCAGTCTCTTCAGGCTCTCCCTCGACCGTTCCGATGAACACGTTCTTGTATCCGAGATCCTTCATCTGTGTAGCCATCTGTGAGTAGCTGACCTTTGCTGTGTGTGCAGTACCGTGTCCCATGAACACGAAAGCTGCTCCGTCTTTGTCTGCGGCATCAAGCGAATCATATCCCGCACTTGCAACAGCTGCTTTTACGACTGCCTCAGCCACTGCCTTCTTGTCTTCGTTGATAACGCTTGCGTCACTGCCGACCTCACCGAGAAGAGGCTCTGCGATAACAACGCTTTCGAATTTATCTTTGTAGTTATCGAGTGCTTCCGTCAGCTCATCGTACTCGGCACCGTGCATCAGATGTGTAGGCTGTACAACAAGATTCTTTACATTATTAGCAACTGCTCTTTCAAGTGCCTGATCAACGTTGTCGATCTTCTCACCGTCTCTTGCCTGAACATGGTTGATTATGATCTGTGCCGTGAACGCCCTTCTGACACTCCAGTCGGGGTTGGCTGCCTGTATAGCTTTTTCAATGCTTGAGATATCCTTTACACGGCTGTCATTAAATGAAGTACCAAAGCTTACAACAAGTATCTCGTTCTCACCTATATCATCTTCATTGAGCGGGTCGTCCTGCGAGGCATCACCCGTATCTCTTCCGAAGTAATCGGGATCGGCTTCCTCTCCTTCAACAAGTTCTTTCTGCGCATCGGTAAGGGCATCCCATGCTTCCTTTGCCTGTGCACAAAGCTGGTCCGTCTCATCCGTTCTTTCCTGAACATAGATCGCATCGATAAGCTTAGCTACCTCTGCGGCCTTTTCTTCGTCTGATGCCCCGGCCGTCTCGGTTGCCTGCTCCTCAGGCTGTGCCTCCGTCTCCTGAGCCGGCTCATCCTTCTTCTCTTCGGGAGCCGTGTTGACTGAGACATTACATCCCGTACCAAGGCACATCGCGATCACCGCCGTTAACACTACTGCTGTTCTTACTGCTTTCTTTTTCATTTTTTTCTCCTCTGTTTCAGCAAAACAAATAACCCGTCGGTTATAACCGGCGGGTCGTACGCAAAACAGCCTCAACGCTGTGCTTTTTCAAACACGGTCCTGAGGGAGATGTACGTACAACCAGTTACTCGTGGTCTGAAGCAAAAGCTTCCGTACCAAGACAAGGCAGGTCTCCCGACTTGAGCCGTTGCCACGACGCCTTCCCGGTTTCCCAGTGACATATTGTCATGACTTTTTAAGCTGTTACGGTGACGAGTTCGCACAGGATTTGCACCTGTTTCCCTTTTCACCCGGACCGGATCGTTAAGATCTCCGGACACCTTGTCTTATGAATATTCAGTTGACGAAATATTACCACATCACGGGGCAATTTACAACAAATAGTCCCTGCTCCGTAAAAGCGTGCGGCAGTTTTCTATGTCCTCCTCTTGTCATGAGAAAAAAACGGGACTCGGTGAAGTCGCAATTTGCGACTTCACGACTTCAACTCCCTCTCAGCTTCGACATATTCTTTACAATCTTTGAACACATTTTGTTCACATTCCGCATATATCATCTTGTTCATAAATCATGCGCTGTGCCGGAGATGTGCGGCCGCGAATACTCCGGCACATGACGCATACCAAAAATAAAGGGGAATGACATGGGATACGCAACACGATTTCGACATGAAAACAAATATGAGATTGATTACGGACAGTACCTGTGCATCAGGAACAGACTCCGGGCGATCTGCCGCCCCGATCCGCATGCAAGGGATGACGGCACTTATCTGATACGCAGCATCTACTTTGACAACATTGACAACAAAGCGCTTACGGAAAAAGCAGTCGGAAAAAGCAGCCGCGAAAAATTCCGTATACGGTATTACAACGATGATCTTGATTACGTTACGCTCGAAAAGAAACAGAAAATAAACGATCTGTGTAAAAAGAGCGAATGCTCCCTTTCAAAGGATGAGGTTTGCGACATACTTTCGGGTGATACGGATTTTATGACAGATCACAGTGCTCAGCTTGTCAGGGAACTCTATTTTGCAATGACAACTCAGGGACTTCGCCCCAAGGTTTTAGTCAGCTACAAAAGGGAACCTTACATATATGCTCCGGGCAATGTACGCATCACATTCGATTCATCGATACGTACAACGGTCTATTCAAAGGATTTCCTTGATAACATACACGACATATCGGCAACAGACGATGCCCACATGATCATTATGGAAGTCAAATACGATGATTATCTTCCGGACATCATCAAAGAAGCAGTCAATGAAGGAAACATAATTCAGCAGAGTTTTTCAAAATATGAAGCATGCCGCAGGTTCGGCTAAAGCAAACAGGAGGGTTTAAAATGACTTTTTCGGATGTATTTAAGACAAGTTTTTTGGAAAGCGTTGAGTCTTTCACCGCGACCGATCTTTTGATCGGGATGGTATTTGCGGTGATCATCTCACTCTTTATTTTCCGGGTTTACAAGAAGACCTTTACGGGCATAATGTACAGCCCCGGATTTTCACTTACACTAATCGGATTGTGTCTTGTTACGACACTCGTGATCATGGCGGTAACATCGAACGTCGTTCTTTCTCTCGGTATGGTCGGTGCATTATCGATCGTCAGATTCCGTGCAGCCATCAAGGATCCTATGGAGATAGTGTTCCTGTTCTGGTCGATCGCAGTCGGTATCGTGATCGGTGCAGGAATGATACCTCTAGCTCTTACCGGTTCGATAATAATCGGAGTTATCCTTATGATCTTTGCAAACCGCAAGCAGACAGGCACACCTTATATACTCATTCTCAACTGTGAGAACGATACGGCGGAAAAAGTCGCAACCGAAGCAGCAAGATCGTCGGTTTCAAAGTTCCTGACAAAATCCAAGACTGTTAATTCATCAGGTATAGAGGTGACTGCCCAGGTACGTCTGAAGGACGAAACAACATCTTTCATAAATACGATAAGTGCACTTGAAGGAGTCAGGAACGCAACACTTGTAAGCTACAGCGGTGAATTCGTTTCGTAGTAAATGATTATCAGGTAAATTCGAATGACTGAGAATAAACACATAGGAAAGATAATATATGCGCTTTTGGCGCTCGCGCTCGTTGCAGTGTTCCTTGTCTCATGCGCGGCAAAAGGTCTGTTCGGACTTGATGAGACCACCCTTGGTGCAAAGATCAACAAGGCCGCAAACGATACCGGGATCGACCGGGATTATGAGGAAAAACTCTTTAACACCGACGAGATCATGACGGTCGATATCTTAATGAGCGATGATGACTGGCAGGAACTTCTCGACAATGCGATCAACGAGCAGTATATGGCGTGTAATGTCGTGATCAACGGCGAGACTTTTTACAACGTCGGTATCCGGGCCAAGGGAAACACCTCTCTTACTAACATCGTAAATGATGACACGACCGACAGATACAGTTTTAAGATCAAGTTTGATGAATACGTAAAAGGGCAGACATGCCACGGTCTCGACAAGCTTGTTCTCAACAATAACTACGCTGACGCAACGAACATGAAGGAAGCGATCATCTATGATATGTTCGCATATCTGGATGCGGATGCTTCGCTGTACAATTACGCAAAGATAAGCGTAAACGGCGAGTATACAGGAGTATATATCGCTCTCGAAGCTGTCGAAGACAGTTTTATGCTCCGCAACTACGGGACAAAAAACGGGGAGTTGTACAAACCTGAAAACATGGATTTCGGCGACGGTCCTTCAGACAAAAGAAAAGACCCTCCTAAGCGCGAAAACATGCCGGAGGATTTCGACCCCGAAAACATGCCGGAAGGATTTGACCCGGAAAATATGCCGAAGGGAAAGTTCCCCGACCGTGGCGGATTCGGCGGGGATAACTCTCCCGAAGGCGGTCCCGGTGGCGGTGAATTCCCGGGAGGCGGTCCCGGCGAAGATGGTTTTCCCGGCGGTGGCGGTGGCCCCGGTGGAGGATTCGGCGGATTTTCGAGCGGCGGATCGAACCTTGAGTACACGGATGATGACCTTGACAGTTACTCCACTATCTGGAACGGCGAAGTCACAAGTACATCCAAGAAAGATCACAAACGCGTTGTAAAGGCGTTAAAAGCCATCTCAGAGGGCGACCTTTCAACAATAGAGGAATACATGGATGTGGACAATCTCCTTAAATATATGGCAGTGCACGAGTTTTCGGTAAACGGTGATTCTCTTAGCGGCAGTATGGCTCATAACTACTATCTGTACGAGAGCGACGGTCAGCTCAACATCATACCGTGGGACTACAATCTCTCATTTGGCGGTATGGGCGGCGGAAGGGAATCGGATGCTACATCCACGGTAAACGATGCGATCGATGACAGCTGGCAGTCCACAAGTTTCTTCGATGTGCTTCTTGAGAATGAGGAATACAACGCACGCTATCACGAGTATCTTCAAAAGCTTGTCGACTATGTCGAAAACGGTGAATACGAAAAGGTTACATCGAGGATCCACTCACAGATCGATGAACTGGTTAAAACGGATCCGACCGCTTTTTACACATACGACGAATACACGGCAGCATATGAAATGCTTGATGAAGTGGTATCACTTCGGGCCGAGAGCATAAAAGGACAGCTCGAAGGCGTGATACCTTCCACATCAGAAGGACAGAAGGAAGATTCGTCTTCTCTTATCGACGGGGGCGATATCGATACATCGGTAATGGGGCATATGGATAACGGAGGCAAAGGTCCCGACGATAAAAAGAATAAGGAATGAAATAAAAAGTGTCAGTAAGAACCGTCCCTACTGACACTTTTTATGTTATAATATGATTGAGGGGTTTGATAATTGAGGGAGGTGGTTATATGTCTAAGAAAATTCTCGGGATCATATTAGCCGTTCTTGTGCTCGGCGGTATCATCGGCGCTGTGATACTGAGCAAATATCTTTCGCGCATCCCCGACAATCCTGCCGGTACGATCGGCAATTCATCCGGCAATCTCAACAACAAAGGGCTTTACTGTGAGGATGACGGATACATCTATTTTTCCAATATCAACGACAACAACTATCTGTACAGGATGGATGCGAACGGCACTAATGCCGTCAAGCTCATCGATGTTCCGGTCTCTTACATAAATGCCGGCGGTGATTATCTGTATTTCTATTTTGACGATCCCGGTGGAACAAAATTCATGGGCGTAGCCGGAAGGATGAGCGGCATTTACCGGCTCAAGAAAGGTGAGAAGGATTTCGTATGCCTCGACAAGTGTACTTCCGGAGTACTTAATCTGATAGGAAGTACGCTCTATTATGAGCATTACGACAACGAAAACGGAATGCAGCTCTACCACTCTTCGCTCGACGGCAAAGATAAAGGGCTTTCCGTTCCGGAGATCATCAATCCCGCTTGTGTAGTAAACGGTGACATTTACTACAGCGAACAGGATTCACAGCTTCTCAAGATCTATCGTCCCGGCACATCGGAAGGACGTGTGTTCATGGACTATGCGGTATACAATCCGGTCGTTGAAGGGAATGATATCTATTTCATGAACATGAACGACGATTATCGTCTGTACAGATATTCATTGTCCGAAGGAAAACTTACGAAGATAACGGATGAGCGCATAGATGCGTTCAACGTATACGGAGGTGTGATCTTCTATCAGAGGAACCGGAATCCGGCGCTGATAAGAGTAGATGCTGACGGCAGCAACGCAATAGTGATCGCCGAAGGCAATTACGAAAACATCAACTGTACAAGTACATACACGTTCTACTCACCTTTCAAGGAAAAGTCGACGTACATAACATATACTTTCGGAGGTAACGGGGAATCGGCCAGATTCTCGCCTTCAATTTCCGAGTGAGGACAGTTCGGAAATGGTCTTATTAAGCACCGGATGCCATGCGTTCGGTGCTATTTCTTTCATGGGGCGAAGCACAAAGTCGCGGTTTTGCATATCGGGATGCGGGATCACAAGATCGTCGTCATCGATCACGCAGTCATCATACAAAAGTATATCCATGTCGAGAGTCCTCGGGCCCCAGTGGACCTTTCTCTCCCGCCCTTTTGCATTCTCGGCTTTATGAAGTACATCAAGAAGTTCATGCGGATCGAGCAGCGTTTCCAGCTTTACCGCGCCATTTAAAAAGTTATCCTGCTCAACATCCCCATACGGCTCGGTCTCGATAAACTGCGAGACTTTCAGTACACGGATGTTTTCGTTCAGTTTTATTATATCGATACCGTCGCGAAGATTTTCTTCCTTATCTCCCATATTGGATCCGATCGACAGATACACCGTGTGCCACTTTCTGTCTACGGTAATGCTGACACATTCAAGAGGAAGACCTATCGGTGCCCAGGGCTTCTTGATCGTAACCTCTGCCTCGCGAATAATCGGATAATCCTTCAAAAGTTTTGTCGCAAGTCTCTCGGCTACCGTCTCGATAAGCCTGCAGTTATTGTTCTTCATCCATTTCGTGATATTCGAACAAGCCTCGGCGTAATTGACGGACTTGTTAAGATCATCGGTCTTACCTGCAGCGGATGCGTCAAAAAAGAGTTTTGCAGACACCAAAAACTTCTGTCCGAGGTTCACTTCCTCCTCGAAAACTCCGTGATAGGCATATACCTCAAGGTCTTCTATCGTGATATGATCCATAC
>JAEEGL010754005.1_pt1 | contig 10913 bp, 9 predicted proteins | sample 9134231 | NCBI WGS metagenome assembly JAEEGL01 (sample SAMN16246548, study PRJNA631951) | gut metagenome | biome: gut microbiome; feature: rumen; material: fiber-attached | host: Bos | place: Iran: Karaj | collected 2018-10
CTTTATAGGTCCAGTTCTACCAATCTATGGAGCAGGAGCTTTAATTATAACTCTATTTTTAAATAGTTATAATGATCAAATATTAGTATTATTTGTATTAAGTACAGTATTATGTACAATACTAGAGTATTACACGTCACTAATTCTAGAAAAAGTATTTAAGTTAAGATGGTGGGATTATAAAGATAAAAAATTCGATTTAAATGGTAGAGTATGTCTAGAAAATTCATTACTATTTGGATTAGGCGGAGTAATAATAATTGAATTTATTAATCCAATAATTTTAAATATTTTATATCCATTACCAGAATTAATAATAAATGTATTAGTTATAATTACATTTACTATATATTTATTAGACTTAATAGTATCAACAAAGACAATATTCACATTAAAAGATAAATTGAAAAAATTAGGTGGTCGTGATTCAACACATCAAATTAGATTAGAAGTAAAAGAATATCTAACAAGTCATTCTAAATTAATGAAACGTTTAATAAAAGCATTCCCTAATCTTGTAGATTTAAATAAAACATTTAAAATACCTAAATTAGAAAAGTATTTATTAGGTAGAAAAGGATATAGAGAATTCAATAGAAAAAGAAAAGAATTAAAAAGAAAACATAAAATGTAGCATATCTACATTCTTTTTTTTACAGTCAACTACTTTTATTTTATTTTAATATTATGATATTATAATTATAGGAGGATTGGTATTATGGAAGAGTCTTATAGTAATAGTGTCAAAGAAATGTTATTATCAATGAATAATAATAGTCCTGAACAACTAATAGATAGATACAATTCTTACTTTGGAGAAGATTCATATGATGATTTTTTAGCGCGCTTAAACGAAATTGAAAATAGATATATGTTAGAAGAATCATATGATGAGAAAGATTTAGAAGAAATAAACGGTATAGCAAAAGCATTTTTAATAAGAAAGCTTGATGATGAAGTAAAAGAAGACGCAATAGATTTAAGAACAAAAGAAATAACATTAGAAGATTATGGATCAAAAATGAATGATCTTGTAGATAGATATATTGAAAGGAGTAACATTAATGAATTACCAAATAAAGCAAGACTTAAATAGAAATATATTTAGAGGATATGATGTAAGAGGAGTTTATCCAACTGAATTAGATGAAGATACAGCATATACATTCGGATTAGGATTTGGTACACATATTTCTAATCTAGGAAAGGACACATGTATAGTAGGTCATGATAATAGATTGTCTTCTCCTGCACTATATGATGCTCTAATAGAAGGTATAACTTCAACAGGAATAAATGTAATAAAACTAGGTCTTTGTACAACACCAATGTATTATTATGCTTGTATTAAATTACAAGTATATTCAGGAGTAATGGTAACAGCATCACATAATCCAAAAGATGATAATGGATTTAAATTTGCTTTTACTGAAGAAGGAAATTGCAAAGGACAAGAAATTCAAGACTTTTTAGAATTTATTCTAGCAGGCAATTTCAAAGAAGGAGAAGGTTCAACAAAAGATTATGATATAGAACCAGATTATATAGAATTATATAGAAAAGCACTAAATTTTGGAGATAGAAGACTAAAAGTAGTAGTAGATCCTGCTAACGGAACAACATCTCCATTTTGTAGAGAATTATATGAATTATATCCAATGGATTTAACAATTATCAATGAAGAAAGTGATGGACACTTCCCAAATCACCATCCAGATCCATGTGTAGAAGATAATCTACAAGGATTAAAAGAAAAAGTATTAGAATTAGGAGCAGACGTTGGTATCTCATTCGATGGAGATGGAGATAGAGTAGGATTTATTACAAATAGTGGATTATTTGTACCTACTGATAAATTCATGATAATTATAATTAGAGATCTTATAAATAAAGTAGATAAAAAAGAATTCTTATATGATGTTAAATGTTCAAAAGCAGTACAAGATGAAATAGATAAATTAGGCGGAAAAGGATTATGTTACAGAACAGGAAACTCATATACAAAAGCAAAAGTTAGAGATGAAGATCTTCCATTTGGAGGAGAATTATCAGGACATGTCTATTTTAGAGATAGATGGCCAGGATTTGATTCAGGAATGTATGCAGGACTAAGATTATTAGAAATATTATCAAATACTAATAAATCAATGGATGAACTATTAGAAGGAATAACTAAATATTATGCAACAGAAGAATTAAAGTTCACATCACCTGATGATATTAAATTTGAAGTAGTAGAAAAAGTAAAAGAATATGCTCGTGAAAAAGGATATTCATTCAATGATATAGATGGCGCAAGAATAGAGTTTGCTGATGGTTGGGCTCTTGTTAGAGCATCTAATACAGGACCTAACATAACAGCTCGTTTTGAAGCAACATCAGAAGAAAGAAAAGAAGAACTTCAAAAAGAGTTTACTGATCTAATAGAGAGATTAAACAAATGAAAAAAGCATATGTTTATAAAATGAATTTAGTTCCAGCTAATTTTTTAGGACTAGTAGTATTTATATTATTACTAGTCCTAACAAGTGCCTTAAATATAAATATCCTATCTGTATTTAATAATTTACCATTTATAGTAATATTAGCTTTATTAATGATTTATATGGTATTACATGAACTATTACATGGTATTGGATATCGTATTACAGGATCTAAATCAAATAAGATTAAATATGGGGTAGAACTAGAAAAAGGTATTTTATATACACTAGTTTTAGAAGAAGTACCTAAAAAGAATATTCTTGTATCATTACAAATGCCATTTGTAATCATTGGTATTATTACATATATATTAGGATACATTCTAAATATCCCATTATTAGTATTATTATCAATATTTAATTTAATGGGAGCATCAATGGACTTAGTAATGTTTATCTATATAAGTCGAATTAAAGATGTTCATTATGCAGAAACAAAAGCATCAAATGAATTTATTCTTATATCAAAAGAAGATTTAACAAAAAGAAAAAGCTTATTCTTTAGAATAATTGAAGAAAAAAAATATAAAAAAGAAGATTATATAATAAAATCAGATAAGAAAATTACAATATCTAAAGCATCAATTATATTTACTATAATTTACTTAATATTTGGAATTATTATTACCTTGATTTAGAAAGGAAATATGACTATGCCAATCACAGAAGAAGAAATATCAAAAGAAAAAAAAATACTTAATAAAACACATAATTTAGTAGAAAAAACTATTACTGAATTAAGTAAGGATATTACTGTAAATGATGAAGAATTATTAGAATTTAAGAAATTATCATGGAAAGATATGTCTGGAAATGATAATGCAGATATAGCTTCTCTTTCAGAAACTATTGAAGGCGAAGAACAAATTCAAAATAAAAAACTAGATTATTTCAAAAAATTAAAACAAATTGAATCTAAACCATATTTTGCTTCAATTGTTTTTAAAGATGAAGAAAATGAAATATTTAATATTTATATATCTCTAACATATTTAAAAGACCAACATGAAAACAATATTCTATATGATTGGAGAAGTCCTATATGTTCTCTATTTTATGATTATGAAATAGGTCATGCTGAATATACTGCTCCTGCAGGAACTATAAAAGGAGAATTAAAAAGAAAAAGACAATATAAAATAGAAAATAATAAATTATTAGGAGTATTTGATAATTCTCTAAATATAGATGATGAATTTTTACAATCAGTTCTAGCAGAAGAATCATCTGATCATATGAAAAATGTTGTAAACACTATTCAACAAGAACAAAATCAAGTAATTAGAAATCTAGAAGATAATAACTTAATAGTAAACGGAATTGCTGGTTCTGGAAAAACAACAGTTGCTCTACATAGAATTGCCTTTCTTTTATATAGATTGAAAAGATTATCTTCAAATAATATCTTAATCTTTTCACCAAATAATATATTTACAGAATATATTTCTGAAGTGCTTCCTTCCCTTGGAGAAGCAAATACTCTACAAACTACATTTGATGATTATCTATCATATACAATAGATAAAAAAGTAGAAACATATACTGAATTTGTAGAAAGATTTTATTCAGGAAAAGAGTTAAATAAAGAATTAGTTGAATATAAACAAAGTGATCAAATAATAAAAGATATAGATTCATTCATAGATGATTATGTTAATAAAGCAGAATTTACTAAAGATATAAGAGAAAATATTATAAATAAAACATCAAAGAATGAACTAAATGATTATTTAAAAGATCGTTATATAAAGTTTCCTTTATACAATAGAATAGATGAAATATCAGAAAAACTATCTTCTAATTTTTATAAAGGATCAAACAAAAAAGTAAAAACATTTGCTAAATTATTAAAAGATTCATGTAATTTCTATAAACCTATAGAAGATATTTATAAAGAATTCTTTAAAAGCGATTATTCAAAAATAGAACTAACAGATAATGAATTGAAAAATGTTTTTGATAATGAAGTTAAATATGAAGATGCATTAATATATGCGTATTTAAAAGGATCATTAGAAGGCTTTCCTTATGAAGGAGAAATAAAACAAGTAGTAATTGATGAAGCTCAAGACTATAACTATCTACAATATATTATTATTAGCAAGATATTTAGAAGAGCAAACTTTACAATATTAGGAGATATAAATCAAAATATAAATCCATATTATAAATATAGATCATTAGAAAAGATATCTGATTTATTAGAAGGATCTTCTAAATATATAGAACTATTAAAAACATATCGTTCATCTCCAGAAATAATTAATTATACTAATAAGATTTTAAAGTTAGATCATGTTTCTGCTATTAGAAAGGATAATAATAAACCTGTAGTAGTAAGAAAAGAAGTAGATTTAAAAGAGTCTCTAATAGATGATATTACATCGCTTCAAGATGAGTATAATTCAATTGCTATTATCACAAAAGATACTGAAGAAAGAGATAAATTATATGAATTATTAAATGAAACATTTAATATATCAAAGATTGATATAGATACTAAGACGTTTAATAAGAAATTATTAATTATTCCTGCATTTCTTGCTAAAGGATTAGAATTTGATGCAGTAATAGTCTATAACAATAGAGAAAACACATATAAAAAGAATGAAAGGAACTTACTATACGTTGCCTGTACACGTGCACAACATGAATTGTTTATTTATAATTAGAAAGTATGTTATAATGAATATGATAAGGTAGGTTATCAATATGAATAGTAAAAATATTGAGGCAATTGAAAATACAGGCAATGAAACATATTTAGATTTATTTAAAAAGCCTGATTATAAAAAAATAGAAGATTTAAAAAGAAAAAAGCAACAACAAATCATAGAAAAAACAAGGGTATTATTAAGAAAAGAACAAAAATATACTTAGTATTATGGTAAGGTGATAATATGAATGAAGAATTAATTAAATATTTAGGAGCAGCAATTAATGAAGTAAACACTATGTTTCCAGATAATCCAATAGGAATAGAAGCACAAAGCCAAATTCTAAATCAATTATCAACTTCTGGAAAACCTTTGCCTGTATTAAAAAAAGAAATAGATGCTATGAAACAAGCAACTATCGAAGGAAGAAAAGGAAAACAAGAAGTAGCTTCTCCTGAAGAAGAAAAAGAAGATAATCGTGAGGCACAAACTTTCGATGATATAAAGAGGGCATTAAGTACAATAGAAGCATTAACAAGATTTGCTGATGCTCCAATGTATATAGCAGGAGGAACAGTACCTTATTTATTATTAGGAGAAGATTCAGGAAGACTTCATGATGATATAGATACTATAGTTGATTTAAAAGATATACATGAATTAAGAAGAATATTTAAAAAAACACCTTATTATAAAGAAGAATGGGATTCACTTACTCATGTTAGAGATGGAAATGATTATGGATTTGAACTAGATGTAGATGGAACACCAGTTGGAGTATATCCATTTATAGATGATGATGATACAATTCTACAATATACATATGATCCATATAATCATCAATGTAAGATTAAAAGAATTCCTGAAAAGAAAAAAGGAAATTATGTAAGAACATATACTGGAACAGATGGCCATACCTATCACACAATGGCTCTTGAATATATAAAGAAATCAAAAGAACAAGCAGGTAGAGGAAAAGATTTAAAAGATGCTGCTAAAATAGATGAGTATGGATATGACCAAGAACTATATTCAACAATTGAATTACCAGCAAATATGGAATTTCAAAAAGAAACAGCTGAAAGAATTAATGAAACAGTATCTCATGATACTATAGTTAGAAATTCAATTGTTAGATTCTCATATATTGCTAAGAAAAAGTATGGAAAAGAATTAACAGATGATAAGATTAGTGAAGCAGTAGATAGACTAAAAGATAAATCTTATGATGAAATAGATGACTTATTAGTAAAAGGTATAGAAAATATAAAAATGGCTAATGAAGCAGATCAAATGCCAGAAGAAAAGATTGAATCAGAACCTCCAAAAATAAGAACAAACTTTGGATATGCAACAGCTATATCAATAAGTTATATATTCATAATATTTGGAATTATTGTTTGTATCGCAGCATTACTATTTAAAATAATATTAAAAATATAAGAGACATATGTCTCTTTTTTATTAGAAAAATTACTTTATATCTAAAAAAAAGCAACAAATTATTGTTGATTGAAAAATAATATGTTATGATTTATATATAAAGATAATTCAAGTAGAGGTGTACTTATGAATGATATTGTTAGTTTTCTAACATCAACGGAAATGATTATTGTATATATAGTTGCTTTAGTCGCAATATTTATATGTTTATTTATATATATTTTTGATAAAAATTCTGATAGAAGAAGAAAAAAACAAAATACTAAAGAATTAAAAAAATTAGTTAGTGAAGTAAATGATCAACTTGATGAAGAAGATGACACAGATGATAGAATAGAAGACATAGTATGGGATGATTATGGAAAAGATACTTATACTACTAAACCAATTATTATAACTCCTGAAGTTGATACTATTGAGATTGAAAATGATACAGTACAAGAAACTTATACTACTGTACCTAAAGTAGAAACTATGTCACTTAATGAATTACAAGCTAATGCAAAAATTGATGAAATGATTCAAACTAACGAAGAACAAGAAGAAGTTGAAACTGTTGAAGAAGATGATATAACTGAAGAACAAGTTCAAGCAATCAAGAGCATCGAAGAAATAAAAGTTGAAACAGAAGCACCAAAAATAATAGAATCTCCAACTATAACTGAAACTATTGAAGAAAATGTTATAGATGAAGATTTTGAAGATGAAAAAGAATTAACTTATACTAATTTAGAACCTACTGTAGAAGAAGCAAGAAGTGAATTAGAAAAGATAACAGAATTATTAGAAAAAGAAGCTGAATCACAAGAAGATTCAATAGAGAAATCTATTCAAACATATGAAGAAAAACAAGAAAAAGATGCTATTATTTCAATAGATGAATTATTAGAAAAAACTAAACAATTAAAATTATCTAATGAAATGACTGATGAAAAAGATGCACTTATATCATTAGAAGAATTTGAAAAAACAATGAATATTCAAATTCAACCTATTGAAGAAGAAAATGAATTAACAAAAACAATAGAACAAGCTAGTGAACCAACAATTCTTCAAGCTATTTCAGAAGAGTCAGTTGAAGATATTAAAGAAGATGAAGGAGTAGCTTCAACTTTCCAATCATCTCCAATTATTTCACCAGTATATGGAATAGAAAAGAAAGAAGATAATCTAGAAGCAATTAAGATAGAAAATACAGCTAATTATGAAAAATTAGATCAAGAAATTAAAAAGACAAATGAATTCTTATCTAAAATTAGAGAATTACAAAAACATTTAGGTGATTAAAACTACGTTTAACGTAGTTTTTTTAATGAACTTTTGCTATAATATACATGAAAAAAGGAGTTAGTATGGAAAATAGAAAAAAACTATATTTAATTATTTTAATTATATTTTTAATAGTATTTGGTATATGTGTATCTGTATATATCGCAAGACATGAAAATAAGAAGGCTAATAAGTCTACTATTAATAATAATGTTGAAGGAAATGAAGTTATTAATAATAGAGAAATCACTGATGAAACAGTTGATAATGATCAAGAAATATTAACTTACTTTGAAAATGAAATAACAAATGATAATAATATACTAAATGAAGAGAATAATACAGATAATGAGAAAAGACTAAAAGATTCTTTTGTCAAATTAACTGATTTTATATTTTATGAAGGAAAAATTAATAATATTACTTTTAATGAATTAAAAGATGATACTAAAGTTGCAATTTTAAGTGATTGGGAAATACTAGATGAAAAAATAGAAACAAAATATCCTAATTATAAAGATAGGATAGAATCAGTTGAAAACAAAACATATAATAATTTAAAATCTAAAAAAGACTTTTTAATAAATAAACTAAAAGAAGCATATATTAATAAATATGGAGAAGATAAATATAATGAATTAATGAATAAAAAAGAAGAATTAAAAGAAAAAATGGATGATTTAAAAAATAAAGCAAGTGAAGAAATAGACAAGAAAAAAGAATCTATATCATCATGGTATAAAGAATGGAAGGAAAGTGAATAACATGCCAAGTGTAGGAATACTATCACTAGGATGTAAAGTAAATACATATGAATCAGAATATATAAGAAACATCTTAGAACAAAGAGGATATGAGATAAAAGACTTTACTGATAAATGTGATATTTATATTATTAATACTTGTACAGTAACTAATACTTCAGATACTAAATCTAGTAAAATGTTACGTAGAGCAAGAAAAGAAAACCCTGACGCAATAATAGTTGCGATGGGTTGTTTTATTGAAAGTAATAAAGATAATCCTATACCAGGAATAGATATAGTAATAGGTAATAGAGATAAAGATAAAGTACCTGATTTAATAGATGAATATTTAAAGAATAAAGAAAGAATAATAAGACTTTATAAAGGAAGAACAGATATATTTGAAGATATGTATATAACTAACTTTCCAGGAAGAACAAGAGCTTTTGTAAAAATACAAGATGGATGTGATAATTTTTGTTCTTATTGTATAATTCCATTTGTTAGAGGTAAATGTAGATCAAAAGATAAAGATAAAGTAATAGATGAAATAACATCATTAGTAAATAATGGATATAAAGAAGTAGTATTAACAGGAATTCATACAGGAAGTTATGGAAGAGACTTAGATATATCATTTGCAGATCTATTAAATGAAATAATAAAAATTAAAGGATTAAAAAGATTAAGAATCTCATCAATTGAAGCAACTGAATTAAATGAAGATATTCTAAATATATTGAAAAATTCAAACATAATAGTAGATCACTTACATATACCATTACAAGCAGGATCAAATGAAATATTAAAATCTATGAATAGAAAATATGATTTAAAATATTTTGAAGATAAAATAGCTGAAATTAGAAGTATAAGACCTGATATATCTATTACTACAGATATAATTGTAGGCTTTCCAGGAGAAACAGAAGAACTATTTAAAGAAACTCTTAATACTGTAAAAAGAATAAATTTTTCAAAAGTACATGTTTTCCCATATAGTGAAAGAAAAGGAACTAAGTCAGAAAGACTTCCTAATAAGATACCTTCAAATATTAAAAAAGATTACGTAAAAAGATTAATAGAGTTATCTAAAGACCTAGAAATAGAATATGCATCTAAATTCATTGGAAAAGAATTAGAAATATTAGTAGAACAAACTAAGGATGATTTCTCTTACGGACATACTTCTAACTATTTAAATGTAAAAGTAAAAGGAAATCTTCCTCACAATGAATTAGTAAAAGTAAAAATAACATCAGTAGATTATCCTAATGTAATAGGAGAAATATAATGTTTATTATAGGAAATTATAGAAAAGAAATTTTTTCTTCTACATCAGGCTATACAGTAGGAGTATTTAAAGTAACAGATACTGAAACAGAAGAATTAGCTAATTTAATAGATCGAACAATAACATTTACCGGATATTTTCATGAATTAAATGAACAAGATACATATAAACTATATGGAAAGATGGTTCATCATGAAAAATATGGAGAACAGTTCCAAGTAGATTCATATGAAAGAGTAACACCTAAAGGAAAAGACTCAATAATAGAGTTTTTAACATCAGGATTATTCAAAGGAATAGGAGAAAAGAAAGCAAAAGCAATAGTAGATGTATTAGGTGATAATACTTTCAAAGTAATTCTAGAAGAACCTTCTAATTTAATTCTTATTCCAGGAATAACAGAACAGAATAAAAATACTCTTCATTCTAAATTAAAAGAATATGAATCTTCTTATGAAACAGTAATGTACCTAGGCAATCTCGGCTTTAATACAAAAGACTCAATAGAAATATATAATAAGTATAAAGAAAGAACTAAAAAGATAATAGAAGAAGATATATATCAAGTAATACTAGATTTTAATAATATTTATTATAAAAAAGTAGATACAATTGCGATATCATCAGGAATAGAAAAAGATGGGGTTATTAGAATAAAAGCATCAATCTATTATGTTATGAATGAAGTATGTTTCTCATTTGGACATACATATCTATATAAAGAAGAAATAGTTAATTATCTTAAAAGATTATTAAGAATACCTATAGATGAAAATAAATTTAATGAAAGTATAAAAATACTAATAAAAGATGAATTATTAGTTATAGAAGAAGATAGGTATTATCTAAAGAATTTATATGATAGTGAAAATCTAATAGCTAGAAGATTTAAATTATTAGCTCATGAAAAACCAATTGTTTATAAGGATATAGATGACAAGTTAAATGAAATATCATCTAATATGGATATCCTATATAATGAAGAACAATTAGAAGCAATTAAATCTTCAATGGAAAATAA
>JAEEGL011017676.1_pt1 | contig 10913 bp, 7 predicted proteins | sample 9134231 | NCBI WGS metagenome assembly JAEEGL01 (sample SAMN16246548, study PRJNA631951) | gut metagenome | biome: gut microbiome; feature: rumen; material: fiber-attached | host: Bos | place: Iran: Karaj | collected 2018-10
CGCGAAGGCCTCCATGTAGCGGGCAAAGACTTTCCGCTCCCATGCGTTGAGCTCGCCCCAGGGGCGTGCCCGATTGTTGATGGGAGTCAACTCCGCGCCTTCCGGCAGCAGACCCATCTTTTGCTGCTTTGCGAAGACTTTTTCCCGATAGACCTCGTATCCCTCGTCGAACTGACCGGCGAAACGGTCGATATATTCCCGGGGCGCATGGTGGGGAGAGTGCATCGCGCCGAGCGTCAGATAGCAGAAGAAGGGCTTGTCGGGATAGACGCTCTTTTGCGTGCCGATGTAGCGGATGGCGTGGTCGATGAGGTCGGCGCTGAGGTGATACCCCTCCTCCGGCGTGGCCGGCGGGTCGATCATCGTGTTGTCCTGCACCAGTTCAGGATAGAACTGGTTGGTCGCGCCGTTCAGGAAGCCGTAGAAGCGGTCGAAACCGCGGCCAAGCGGCCAGTCGTCATAGGGGCCGGCGCTGGTCATCTCGCTCTCGTTGCCGAGATGCCACTTGCCGACGCAGAAGGTGGCGTAGCCATTCTCCCGCAGTACCTCCGGCAGGAATCCGAACTTTTTGTCGATCCGGCCCCGGAGGTTGGGGTAACCCATATCGTTGGCCGACAGGAAACTCATACCGACGGTATGATTGTGATAGCCGGTCATCAGGCAGGATCGGGTCGGAGAACACAGCGCGCAGACGTTGAAGTCCGTGTAGCGCAGGCCGTCCGCGGCAATGGCGTCCATATTCGGGGTTGGCACCAAACCGCCGTAGCAGCCGAGCTGGGAATAGCCGGTGTCGTCGAGCACGATGTAGAGCACGTTGGGCGCGCCCGCCGGGGCGTGGAGTTTCTCCGGCCACCAGGGCGTGGAATCCAGGATGCTTGTCCGGATAACGCCCTTGAAGTCCTCGTGATTTGCCATTACCGATGTGCTCCTTTCCGCGCTTATTCCGCGTCGCGGTGGATCTGGATCGCGTCGAGCTGATCCTGGAAGGTCTGGGGAGAGCCGATGTAAAGGTCAATACGGCTGTATTTGCCCGAATAGGGGAAATAATTGCCGTAGGCGCGGTGGCAGAGCTTGACGGGAGAAGAGGAATAGCGGCCGACGCCCAGGCAGCTCTTGATGGTGAAGCCGGTGTCGCTGAACGCCACTTTTTCTCCGGCGGGCGCTCCGTCGATCGTGATCCATCCGATTCCTTTGCCGGGCTCGATGAAATCAAACGAGAATCCGAACTCGTGTCTGCCCTCGGGCAGGGGAACGCTGCTGACCACGTCGGTATAAGCGATATGTCCGAAGTTATAATGGAAGCAGACCTTCCCGTCCTCGACGTAAAGCACATAGCCTCCGATGTTGAAGCCGACTGCGAAGAGCACGCCGCTGTCTCCCTTGCGGTAATCCACCTGGGCAGCCAGACGGAAGGACTTGTTTTTCATACCGGGAATGGGCGCGTTGATCTCCATGCCGGCGTAATAGGCAAAATGCTGGGTCGGCGGGGGCGGCGGCAGCTTGATCTGCTTGCCGAAGGTGAAGCCGTCGCGGCTGGTCATGATGCTCTCCAGCATCGGGAAGACACCGTATTTCTCCGCCTCCTGCCACCACAGGTCCACGAGCTCTTTGAGCTTTTCAGGATAAGCCTTCGCAAGATCGTGGTTCTCGCAGAAGTCTTCATCCACATGGTAGAGCTCCCAGATGTCGTCATCGAAGGAAGGAGAGTCCACATGATTGGCGACAGCCTTCCATCCCTCTTTCCAGATGCCGCGGTTGCCCTCCACCTCGAAGTACTGCATCTTCTTGTGCGTGGGCTCGTCGGGATTGGCGAAGGTATAATACATGCTGACGCCGGGGCGCTCCTCCTGCGGGATGCCGTTGACGGTCTCGGGCATCGGGATGCCCGCCGCCTCCATGACGGTCGGCCAAAGGTCCGTGACATAGTGGAACTGCCGGCGGTAGGCACCCTTGTCCTTGATGCGGTCCGGCCATGTCACGACACAGGGGACCTTTACACCGCCGTTGTGGATCCAGTGCTTGTAGAGCTTCAGTGGGGTATTGCCCAGCCAGGCCCATCCGGGAGGATAGAGGTTGTAAGCCTCGGGGCCGCCGATCCGCTCGTATTCCTCTTCATTTGCCAGGCCTGGCTCAATGTCGGTATTGATCTTGAACAGCTCGGACATCGCACCGTAGAGGCCGCCGCAGGGGGCTGCGCCGTTATCGCCCATCAGGACGATCATGGTGTTGTCATACTGCCCGATCTCCTTGAGGAATGCGATCAGGCGGCCGATCTGCTCGTCGGTGTAGTTCAGGAAGCCGGCAAAGGCCTCCATGTAGCGGGCGAAGACCTTTTTCTCCCAATCGCTGAGACTGTCCCAAGGCCTGGCCCACTCGTTGATGCCGGTGAGCTCCGCGCTCTCCGGCAGGAGCCCCATCTCCTTCTGGCGAGCAAAGACCTGCTCGCGGAGGGCCTCGTAGCCCTCGTCAAATTTACCCCTGAACTTCTCCATATACTCCTTCGGCGCATGGTGCGGCGCGTGCATGGCGCCCAACGCCAGATAGCAGAAGAAGGGCTTGTCGGGGTAGACGGATTTCTCCGTGCCGATATAGCGCATGGCCTGGTTGATCAGGTCCTCGCTCAGGTGATAGCCGTCCTCCGGGAGGGCGGGTGGATCGATCATGGTGTTGTCCTGACAAAGCTCAGGATAGAACTGATTGGTCGCGCCGTTGAGGAAACCGTAGAAGCGGTCGAAGCCGCGTCCGAGCGGCCAGTGCTCATAGGGGCCGGCGCCGGTCATCTCGCTCTCGTTCACCAGATGCCACTTGCCGACGCAGAAGGTGGCGTAGCCGTTCTCACGCAGCGCCTCGGACAGGAAGCCGTATTTCTTGTCGATGCGCCCGGAGAGGTTGGGATAACCCAGATCCGTGGCGGACAGAAAGGCATAGCCGGTGGTGTGGCTGTTGTAGCCGGTCATCAGGCAGGAGCGAGTGGGCGAGCAGAGCGCGCAGGTATTAAAATCGGTAAAGCGGAGACCGTCCGCGGCAAGCGCGTCCATGTTGGGGGTGGGGACGGGGCCGCCGTAGCAGCCGAGCTGGGAATAGCCGGTGTCGTCCAGCAGAATGTAGAGTACGTTCGGCGCGCCCTCCGGAGCGTGGGGCTTTTCCGGCCACCAGGGGGTGGAGTCCAGAATGCTCGTCTTGATGACGCCTTTGAATTCTCGATTATCCGCCATGGGGAGTTCTCCTTTCCGCTGCAGCGGAAAAATGCGCTGCAATATGGCCTTGTCGATTTCAGCATATCGGAGGCAAATGAAAAAGTCAATCTTGCAGCGCACTTTTAGCAATGCGAATTATGCATAACCTAAAATATTTCCAGAGAATTCTTAACAATATGCACAACAATAATCACAAATTATGTAAGTTTTGAATGAATCTCTCATGAATTTTGGTTAATATGGCGCTGTGTTCCCTCTTGCTATCCGATTATCGTCACGCTATAATAGCATTGCAAATCAGGTGCCGCATATTCCGCATGGCACCGGGAACGCGTCAAGAAGCGAGGGATAACATGAGCACATTTGGCGACATCTCCATTCTGCAGATCGAGGTTTTCCTTTCGGTAGCGGAGTGCAAAAGCATCACCACCGCATCCAGGAAACTTTTCATCAGTCAGAGCAGCGCGAGCCGATTGATGCAAAAGCTGGAGGAGTGTGTCAACGCGCCGCTGTTTCAGCGGGACAATCGGGGCGTGGAGCTGACCGAGAGCGGCGAGCAGCTTTATCGCCAGTTAAAGCAGCTGCACAGCAGGCTCAATGCAGCCTTTTACAACGTCAGACAGACCCGTGCGGACTCCGGGAACCCGGTGCGTCTGGCCTGTCTGGACGCCACGGAGACCTTCGAAGAGGTTTCACCGCTCATCAAGCAGTTCAACAACACCTATCCGGACATCCCCGTGGATGTAAAGGTGTGCCGCTTCCACGATCTGCGCGAGGGCATGATTTCGGGAAAATACGACTGTGCGATTACGTACTCTGTTTCCTGCCACGGTCTGCCGGAGGACATGGAACGGCGCTATTACAAACACATGGACACTTACTTCGCGGTGTCGGCGGACAACATCGCGATTGAAGGCGACCGGCTCAATTATCAGCTCCTGTCGAAGTCCAATCTCTTCATCCACCTCTCCGCGCAGTATGACCTATCCGGGAAAAGAGGGCTGAGCATCTGCCGATCCCACGGCTTCACCCCAATGGGGATCCAGTATTTTTCGGATGCCACGGCTATCGAGGGTATGGTGTTGGACGCCAACGGCTTCGCCATTGCCGGTAAGGCCTTCGGCATCGACCACGGCAATGCCATCCGCGTGTTCAAAGCGGAAGTGCCGCTGGAGGAGGAACAGTACATCGTGCTGCTCTGGCGACCGGACGACGCCTCCTCGGAAGCCCGGAGGTTCGTGGAATCTGTCCCGTATCTTCAGGTTGATCGTCTGGGGACATAAGCGCGCAAAAGCGCGGTTGGCCGTGAAAGGCCAACCGCGCTTTTTTATCTTTTTAATCATCTCCGGAACTGCCGGCGCGCCTGCCGTTCAGCGCGGGCAATCTCCAGCAGCTTTTGCTCCGCGTGACTGAAGAGCGCCCGGAAAGCGCCGCAATAATAATTGTGCACACCGTCGGCGCCTTCTGTCCAGTCGCGTTTGCAGCCGCCGCTGCACAGCGTCCGCCAGCGGCAATCCGCGCACTCCCCGGGTTTTTCCCTGCCCCAGGCCAGGAACTCGGTCCGGACCGCGCCGCCGTCCATTTCTGAGAGCGACTGTTCCCCCAGCGCACCCAGCCGCCAGCGGTCCAGCACGTAGAAATCGCAGGGGTAGACGCTGCCGTCCCCCTCCACGACGAAATAGCTGCCGCAGCGCCCGCAGGTGGCGCATGTGCCGGGTGCGTCGCCCACAAGCAGATGGACATAGTCCTCAAAGAGGCGAACGGAGCAGTATTCCCCACGCTTCCAGTCCTGATACCAGAGATCGAAGCAGCGGCAGAGGAAACGCCCGTATGTTTCCGGCTGCAGGGAATAGGAATGCTGTCCCCGCAGCTCCTCCATTGGGTCCAGACAGGGGATGAACTGCACGAAGCGCAGCCCCAGCTTTTTCAATCCGTTGTAGACCTGATCCGGGTGCTTTGCGCACTGGTTCGTCACCACACAAAGAGCGTTGACCCGCACCTGCGCCTTCTGGAGCAGCTGCAGTGCACGCGTGACTCGGTTCCAGCTCCCCTTCTCCTGCGCATCCACCCGGTAGAGCTCGTGGAGGTCCTTCGTCCCGTCGATGGAAAGCCCAACCAGATAGTCCTCTGTGCGGAAGAACCCGGCCCATTCGTCGTCCAGCAGAACGCCGTTGGTCTGAATGGCAAACTCCATATGAACCTCCGGCGGGCATAGCCGCCGTGCCTCCGCCGTAAAACGACGGAAAAACGGCAGCCCGGCGACCGTCGGTTCGCCGCCCTGGAAGGCAAAGCTGACCGTGCCGCCCGGTTCTGCTTCGGCAAAGGCAGCGGTCAGCAGGGCGTCCGCCGTCTCCTCCGTCATGATGCCCATGCTCTTTACCGTGCGGTTCTCGGCTTCGTCCTCGTAAAAGCAGTAACGGCAGCGCAGATTGCACAGGCTGGAGGCAGGCTTGATCAGAAAGCTGATGTGACGCAAATGGATCCGCCTCCCTTCACAACATGATACCGTAACCCTGCGGGAGCGGCGCGCGGTCGCTTCCGTTTCTCTTGTGTCGATCTCTCTGTCCATTCCCACGGCATCATTTGCCGGTTCGTTTGTTTCGCTCCACGCGCGGCGGAAGACTGATTCATACGTCTTCCCCGCGCTTTGCGACGCCGGCCCGGCCCGAAAACAGGGACAGCACCGATGCGGCCAGCGCCAGGCCCAGGACCATCAGCATCACCGAGAGATAGGAGCCGGTCCTGTCCAGTACGGTGCCGGAGGTGGATTCCAGCAGAGCGGCGCATCCCATCGCAAGATTGGACACGGCGAAATTCTGAGAATAAAAACGGCTGCCGAAACGGTTTTTGATGGACGCGGCATAGGAGCTGCTGGAGCCTCCGTACGCGAAGCCGCCGACCAGCAGACCGGCGAAGATGGCGGCAAAGCTCCCTTTTCCGGTTCCCAGACACAGCGCGCACGCGGCCAGCGTCATGAGCAGCGCCGCCGCCGTCATAATGCGGCGGATACCGAGCCGATCCATGGCGGCCCCGACGGACACGCTCCCAAGGCCGTTTGCGGGCGCGATCAGCATGGCGGCCAGCGCCATGCCGCCAAAGGCCGTCGCCATACTCGCCGCATGGTCCAGCAGAATCAGTCCCGCCGTACGCAGGCACACGTTCCACAGTACCAGCAGCCAGAACGCCGGGGACCGCAGCATCTCCTTCGGACGGCTCCCGGCCGCCGCGCCAGGAGCCGCCGGATCGCGCTGCGGGGCCGTGACGCTTTTTCTGTCCAAGAGGATCAAAGCGGAGACCAGCAGAATGATCCCGGCCAGCACCGGCATGACGCCCCGTACGCCGAGGATCGGAAGCAGTCTTTGAACCAGCGCGGCGAAGAGGACGGAGGACATGCCCAGCGCCATATACAGCGCGCCGGAAATGGCGCCGCTGTTGTTGGGGAACCATGGAATCGTGGTGGACTGCACAACGTTGATCCCGATCCCCACGCCCGTGGCGGTGAAAACGCAGAACAGCACGAAAGCGAGCGCGTAGCTGAGTCCCGGATTGTTGACCGGCAGGAAGGCGAAGCCGCACATACCCAGGCTTGCCGGCAAAGCGAAGGCAAGGAACACCCGCCGCGCGGAGATGCGTCTGCACAGCAGCCCGCCAAGCAGGATCCCCGCGCAGACGAACAGATTATGGATCCCGAAGATCAGGGACAGCATCCCTTCGTTCCAGTCCGGGAACAGCTCCAGCAGCGGATTGCGGAGGATCGACCATACGAACAGGGAACCGAACAGCAGATTTGCGGCGAGCCCTTCGATCACGATCAGCACACCGCTGCGTTTTGCAGTATTCACAGCGCTCTCTCCATCATGGATTGAAATCAGCCGGAATGCGAAGCGGGATCGTCATGCGGGTCAGTTGCTCCGGGTTCCCGGCATTCCAATTTTAAAATACTTGCCATGTGCGCCGCTGTCAAGCAAAAGAACCGGCGCTTTCTCCGCGCTGTGCTCTGTCTCTGGCACGGCAATTTCCGGTCTGCCGGTTCTTACGGATTCCGCGAATCCGAAAAAACTCGAAAAAAACGCAGTTTCCTCTGGAAATACAGAAGCCCGTGTGCTATACTTTCGTTGATAACCCGAGCCGTGAGAGACTCTTCCGGCGAGGCGTGAACCGGTCCTGCGTAATTGACACCGAAAGCGGCGCTTGAGGTGAAAGTCTGACCGTCGCAGGAATGGACGTCATGCCTTGTCCGGGGCATGACGTTTTTGTTTGGACTGAAAACCATCAGGAGGGAACACAATGGAAACAGCAGAAACCAGGATTGCCGCAATTTCGATCCTCGTCAGCGAGCCGAACAGCGTCGAGCGGCTCAACGCCATCTTGCACGAGTACAGCGCCTGCATCCTCGGGCGCATGGGCATCCCCTACCGCCAGAAAAAGGTGAACATCATCTGTCTGGCTGTGGATGCCGCAGCGGATGACATCAACGCTCTGTGCGGACGTCTGGGCCGTCTTCCCGGTGTGACCGCCAAAGCCACCTACGCAAAGCAGTAATCAGCAGACCAAAACGAAAGGAGAAAGCGACATGAAAAAACTCTTATCTCTGCTTTTCGTCCTGACTCTGATCCTGATTCTTGCCGCCTGCGGTCAAAGCGCCCCGCCGGCCGGCGACAGCGAGCCGGACACCACGAAAGAGACGCCCCTCCCCGCATCGGAGCCTATTGACGCCGCGATGCCCGTTCGTGTCTACGTACTCAGCGGCACGACGGGCTTCGGCATGGCGAACCTGATCTATGCCGCACAGCAGGGGGAATCTGCGCTTAAATACAACTTCAGCGTTGAGAGCGACGCCAGCAACGTCACCGCGGCGCTGCTCAACGGCAGCGCGGACATTGCATGCCTACCCACCAACGCCGCCAGCGCGCTTTTCAACAAGACGGACGGCGCAATCCAGGTAATCGCGCTGAATACTCTCGGCGTGTTGTATCTGCTCTCCGACGGCAGCATACCCGTAACTTCGCTGTCCGATCTGGCGGGGCAGACCGTCTGCGTCCCGGCACAGAATCCGAGCTTCATTTTCGCAAAGCTCTGTAAGGAAGCGGGCGTGGACGTCACGATCGACAACACCTATGCCCAGCCCATGGAGCTCAACGCCGCTGCCGCTGCCGGAAGCGTAGCCCTGGCTGTACTGCCGGAGCCGCTGGTGACCGTTGCCCAGAGCCAGAATCAGGCGCTCAACGTCGTGCTAGACCTGACGGCGGAGTGGGACAAGGTCGCGCCCGCGGGTTCGCTGGTACAGGGCTGCGCGGTGGTGCGCCGGGAGTTTGCCGAGGCGCATCCGGCAGAGCTGTCCGCTTTTCTGGAGGAATATGCCGCTTCCGTTGCGCTGCTGGAAACTGACCCGGAGACAGGCGCGCAGCACATCGAAGCAACCGGCCTGTTTGCCAAGGCGGCGGTGGCAAAAAAGGCCCTGCCGCGCTGCAATCTCTGCTTTATCACCGGGGAGGACATGATCGCGCCGCTGGGGCAATACCTGACGCTGATGTGGGAAGCGGATCCCGCCTCCGTCGGCGGCGCGGTGCCCGGCGACGACTTTTATTACATTCGATGAAGCCCGGGCAGAGAGAAAGGCTGAAAAACCTTGCCGCGGTCTGTTTCTGGATCGCGGTCTGGGCTGTCGCGTCCGCTGTCGTGGACAAGCCTCTGCTGCTGCCCGGTCCGGCGGCAGTTGCAGTACAGCTTGCAAGGCAGCTGGCAACTGCGCAGTTCTGGGCCGCGGTGGGGACGAGTCTGGGGCGGGTGCTGCTGGGCGTGCTGTCGGGCGCGGTGCTGGGCGTCGCACTGGCTGCGCTTTGCGCGCGCTTTTCACTGCTCCGCGCCGCGGTCAGCCCGCTGCTGACGGTGATCAAAAGCACCCCGGTGGCCTCCTTCACGATTCTTGTGCTGCTCTGGCTGCGGCGGGAACTCGTCCCCGCCTTCATTGCGGCGCTCATCGTGCTCCCCGTGGTCTGGGCGAACGTCTCCTCGGGCATCCGGGAAACCGACCCCCTGCTGCTGGAGCTTGCCCGGAGCTGTCGTCTGAGCCGCTGGCGGACGCTGCGGCGCATCCGGATCCCGACCGTGCTGCCCCAGTTCCGCGCTGCGCTGCAGAGCTCCCTCGGCTTCGGCTGGAAGGCCGGCGTCGCCGCCGAGGTGCTGACTCTGCCGAAAAACTCCATCGGCCGCATGATTTACGAATCAAAGCTCTATCTGCAAACCGAAGCGCTGTTTGCGTGGACGGCTGCGGTCGTCCTGCTGAGCCTTGTCATTGAGATGCTGCTGCTGCGGCTGCTTGCGGGACGCCGGAACGCCCGTACTGCTGACGGCGTTCCCGATACCGCCGCAACGCAGGCGCCTGACGGCCCTGCCGGTCCGGACAAATCGCATGCTCCGTCCGATCGGGCCGGCCCCGTCCTCGCTCTGGATTCCGTCTCTCTTTCCTTTGGCGCCGGTCCCGCGTTCTCTGGACTGAGCCTCCGGCTCGGCGCCGGGGAACGGGTCGCCGTCATGGGCCCATCCGGCTGCGGAAAAACAAGCCTTCTGCGCCTTGCCGCCGGGCTGCTGGAGCCTTCGTCCGGCACGGCGGTGCGCAGCACGGCGCAGATCGCTGTCTGCTTTCAGGAGCCGCGGCTGCTGCCCTGGCGCACGGCGGCTGAGAACGTGAATCTCGTCCTCTCCGACCGCGCCGCGACGATGGCGGAGGCGGAGCGCCAGCTTGCAAGCCTCGGTCTCGGCGCCGCTGCCGCGAAGCAGTATCCCGCGGCGCTCTCCGGCGGGATGCAGCAGCGCGTTGCGCTGGCCCGCGCTCTGGCGCAGAAAGGAGACCTGCTGCTCCTCGACGAACCCTTCAAGGCGCTGGACGCGCCTTTGCGCGCGCAGGTGATCCGCACGGTCTCGAAGGAGAGCCGGGGCGCGGCGGTGCTACTGGTGACCCACGACGAAGCGGAGGCGGAAGCCTTCGGCTGCAGGGTGCTGCGCTTCCCGGAACTGACAGCGCAGGCAGATCCGGAACAATAACGGCCCCAGGCTTTCTCAGGGAATAACGGCGGCACGCGATGCGTACCGCCGTTATTATTCCAGTCTTCTTATCTGATCAGATCGCTGCGGTTCACATAGCTCGTATGCAGCAGCTCATGGCTCTTCTCTCCATTGGGCTCGCCCAGGAATTCCGCGTAGCACTGCTGCACATACGGGTTTTCATGGCTCTTGCGGACCGGTAGGCGCTGCTCTTCCGCGTAAATGGCTTCCATGCGCTTTTTCACCTTGGCCCAGGTGCGCGGCGCGTTTCCTCCGCCGCCGACACAGCCGCCGGGGCATGCCATGATCTCAATAAAGTCATAGGGGGCGTCTCCTGCTTTCACTCGCTCCATCAGCTTCCGCGCGTTTCCAAGCCCATGGGCGATGCAGACCCGGACGTTCTTGCCGTTCAGATCGACGCTGGCTTCCTTGATGCCCTCGGTGCCGCGAACGGCGGTGAACTCCAGTTTATCCAGTGTTTTTCCGGTCACGACCTCGTACACGGTGCGCAGCGCGGCTTCCATGACGCCGCCGGTCGCGCCGAAGATCAGTCCCGCACCGGAGCCGAGGCCTGTGGGCGAGTCAAACGGCGTTTCCTCCAGTTTTTCAAAATCGATCCCCGCGGTGCGGATCATGTTGGCCAGCTCCTGCACAGTCAGGGATATATCCACA